>Ga0233431_1000615_pt1 | contig 74615 bp, 64 predicted proteins | sample SI_118_April2016_FD_179867 | JGI IMG/M metagenome (GOLD analysis project Ga0233431, IMG submission 179867) | Seawater microbial communities from Saanich Inlet, British Columbia, Canada - SI_118_April2016_200_MG | ecosystem: Environmental > Aquatic > Marine > Inlet | place: Canada: British... | reverse complement strand
CTTCCGGTTTATCCGGACTGAAGGAAACTTAAAGACTATGAGTTTGATAGGTCACAGGTGTAAGCATGGTAACATGTTCAGCCGAGTGATACTAATTTTCCGTGAGGCTTGATCAATATTATTCTAATTCTAGTACGCATATGAAGCACTACTCAGCTTTTTCCCATACTTTGTCATTTCGGGCGATTACATTTAATGGAATCTGCCCAATGATTTTTGATTTTTCGACGACTTTAGCACAGGGGAAACACCCGATCCCATTCCGACCTCGGAAGTTAAGGCCTGTAGCGCCGATGATAGTGCATTCTTTGAGTGTGTGAAAGTAGGACGTTGTCGAGAAACCTTGAAGAGCCCTGTTCCCTGAGTTTATCGAAGGGTGGGGCTCTTTTTTTTACACAAAATGTCAATAAATTGTAGAAATGTTTGATGGTTGTTTGATACTGGGTGAGATGTACAATCATGATTCATGCACATATTGTGCAAATATGACCTGAACAACACACCAATTCATATTCAATATTTACCTGATAATCAGCCATTATTACATGGATAAATAGCTATGCATATGTTGTTTCTAGCTGTGTCATGGGCTAAATTCGCGCTAAATAGAAGATGACATGGCGCACGCAGAGTTGATCTGCGTGTCTTATATTTCTTCTGTGCAGGAGGAAACTATGAAGAAAATATTGTACCTAACACTCACTTTATTAATGGCTACTATTAGCCATGGACAAAACCTTGTTGTAACTGCTCAACCAGACCTGGCTGAGTGGGATATTATTTACCTAACAGATTTCGATTTTGAGAATGGACAGAACAACCCGCTTATTTTCGGATATCGCATTTCCGTTGATGACAATACCTACCCTGTTGAGAATGTGAATCTCACCTTGAATATGACCGCCAATGTCCCTTCACTTAACCTGAATAATGAATTGTTGTTCAATGCTCAGGTGACCATGACCTTGCAGGCTCCTATTTATATCACAAATCGTGATCTAGATAGAAATGTTGAGAGTCGTGGCGTCTATGATGAGGCAGGCAACAAGATTACATTTGATCATTTTACCTTGGATATGATTGATGCCGATGAAGCAGAGAGTCTTGTGAATACAATCATGACCCTTGGTTCCATGCCTTCTGGTAATTACTCATTTACTCTCATGGTAGATGCTCCTGGATATACATTTAGCCCCGAAGGTTTTGAACCAAATAAACAGATTTCAATTGTTGCTCCTGCGAACATAGATTTAATCTTCCCTTCCTTAGGTTATGAATTCGTAAGTGATACATACCCAGTCTTTGAGTGGAACTCCACGGGTTGTGATGACTATTATATTAGAATTTGTGAATACAATCCTATCCAGCATAGCTCCCCAGAGGATGCCCTGCAAAGTGAAGCGTCCTATCCCTATCCTGATGATGGTACCTTTGCCTCTGTTGGTTCAAATAATCAACTAGACTATTCCTCAGTAAATGGACGACCCCTTGAAGTAGGCAAGGCCTACGCCTGGCAAGTCAAAAAAGTTTGCTCTACCACAGGAAATGATCAAGAATTCTATAGCGAAATCTACGGATTTACTATTTCAGAGGCTGGGCAGACAATCACACCATGTCAGCAACAATTGAGAAATGTGCTCGGAGATAGTCAGTATAATGTCTTGTTTGGTACCAATGGCCCCTTAGAGGGATATGGTGAGTGTGCAGAAATTTCACTCGATGGTGAAAATTTGAATTCAACCGATTTCGGAGCCCTGCTGGTTCAGCTTATGAGCGGTGCCTACGAAATCGAGAGCATTACGACACAATAGGGGTTAAAAAAATGAAGTATATTTCAAAAGTATCCATAATCATCATTCTCCTTGCTCTCGTGTCAATGACTGCTGTGGCGCAAGAACCGATTGGTGTAATTGCGAAAGCAAGCGGGACGACCTTCCACAAAAAATTTAATGCCGATGACTATTCACCAAATGCCATCATGGGAACACAACTCAAGAATCACGACTGGATAAAAACATCCGACGATGGTTTTGTTGCCATATTTTTTCTTGACGACAAAAGTCAACTCAAGGTAAAAGGCAATTCAGAAATGGAGATATTGGCTTCTGTTGAACGCGGAAAAATATCAAAAACCATTTCCCTTGACTATGGAACGGTCAAGGCTACTGTGAACAAACAGAAAGGTGAATTCAGAATTGCTACTCCCACATCTGTGGCTTCCGTAAAAGGAACCGAATGGTGGGTTGAGAGTGATGAAAACGGTGATGTCTTTATCGTAATGGAAGGTGTTGTCGAGGTTGAAAACCTCATTAGTGGTACCGTTCAAAACGTTGGCGAAGATGAAACAGCCACATCCAATCCAGATGGAAGTGTCGATGTTGAAGAAACAGATGACGATGCCATTCCAGAAGATCCCGATGAGGATGCCGATGAAGAAGAAACGGGTAGTACTATCCATGAACTTCGCATTCGCATGGTCAATGAGGAAACCAACTCAGAAAAATTTATAATTATCGAATACGCCGAGTAATAAGCTCTCAGACGGATATAACTATTATGAAGCGACTACTTGCAATATTGCTGGTGGGGGTAGGAATAAATGGCTTCGCCCTCCAATCGGATGGCGAATTAATCCACATAGCTCCTCACGAAGCGGTTGAAGGCAACAGCCTGACACTGGATGCGATCTATACAGGTGAAATAGATGATATTCAATCAGCTAAGATTTTGTATCGTCTCGCAGGACAAGTGGGATATCTGGAAGCTGGAATGGACATCGGCGATGTAAAACTTTCAGGAGATTTACCTGGAGAGATTATTGGGGCTCCTGGCATTGAGTATGTGATTGTCGTTAGTCTTAAAGATGGGGGGTTAGTAGCTTTTCCATTAAGTAGTGATCCGCTGACAGATCCTCAATTTGTTGCAGTCTCTGAAGCCAGCCTGGCCGACGTGTCCCCTGATGCTGGGGGTGGCGAAAACTTTGGCGAATTGATCATCCTGACTCCTGACCCTGGATTAATTATGCCTTTTGGCGAACCCATGATTGTGGCCGTTTCCCTGTTCAATCTCGATAATGTAGACATCAACTCAGTGCGTGTCACCTTTGATAATGCAGATGTTACTGCGTATTCTCTAGTAACCACAGACTTGATTACCTATAAGCCAGATGCCTTGAGTGCTGGCAAGCATAGCATTTTTATTGAAGTCTCAAACATTTATGGTGTCAGATTATCCTCTACATCCTGGAGTTTTGATGTTCAGAGCCAGGCCCAACAAATATTTGATATGAAAGTCAACGGTAATCTGAATGTGAGCCACAGAGCAGACTTAATCAATATCAGCTTAGCCAATGTTGATACTGTAATTAGTGGTGATTCCGTTTCTGTAGCGAACTACACACCCACATCGCAGGCTGTGAGTCGAGTGGATTTTTCAACCAATGTTAACTTTGACTGGGCAAAGGTTAAGCTATTTGCGAATCTGACTTCTAAAGAAGATCCCAACCTCCAACCACAGAATCGTTTTGGAATTAAAGTTAGAACCTCATGGTTGAAGTATGCCTTTGGTGATGAGACCCCCATGATGAATCGCCTGGCGCTCTGGGGCAAACGGGTTCGTGGTCACAATATTGACGCCCGTTTTAAATGGGTGAATTTGCACATCGTCTCTGGGCAAACATCGCGAGCCATTACAGGTAGTGCTTCATTCGATACGACCGGTTCTGAGTGGAGACGAACTGGATATAGTTTTGAGCGAGGTCTGTTTGCCATACGACCAAGTTTTGGATCTGGAAAAAATTTCCAGATCGGCCTGTTTTATGTCCATACCCGTGATAGTATCAATAGCGTACCATTGAGGCCAAGCGATTGGGATGCCAATACTTTCTCAGAAGAATTTATCACTGATGCTGGTACCACTGTGGTGGGATTTGGTGATGACACCTATACCCTCAACGGTGAAACGCAAGATATTCAGTACTTCATGAATGGGAATAATCCCGAAGATAATATTGTGATTGGCTCCGATATTAAACTAGCCCTTGATAATCACCGTTTTGTCCTGGAAGGCAGTGCAGCCTTCTCCCTCTACAACAGAAATATATTAGATGGAGCTCTAACTCGAGCTGACTTAGATACCTACGGACTACTGTCAGATTCAACCGCTGATGACACGCTCGGAACTGGCTCAATCGACTTGCCCCTGGCAACACTAGATGATGCGGTTTCAGGAATGGGTCTCAACTTTCTGCTGACTGATGGAAAATTTGATCCAGAGAACCTGGCCGAATACTTTATTCTTAATGAGAATTTAACCCTACCCATTGATCTTGACAATTTTGCCAACGGAAATACACTGAAGAGCCTCACCACACTGGCCCTCCACTTTGCTGCCAAAATGAATTACTATGGCAACTTTATCCATGTGGACTATCACCATGTTGGTCCTGGCTATAAAGCATTGGGTAGCCCAGTCCTGCGTCTCGATGGAAAGGGTTGGAATGGTTGGAAAGTCTCAGATAAGGTGCGTATGTTAAACAACATGCTCTATCTGAATCTGGGATGGGAGCTATACAAGAATAATACTATTTCCCAAGATCTGGAAACGGATCCGCGTCTTGTTCAAAATGCTTTCAGCGGTGGAATTACTTTGAATCCTGGTAGCGGCTTGCCAACGATCACTACTAATATGAAGTATTTCACTCGAGACAATAATATTGATGATACTACACATACGAGTCAGATAGTAGGTGACGACACCCTCTTGTTTATACTGGATGATAGAGAGCTAAATGAATCACTAAGTACTAATGTAAATTTAACCTATATGCTTAAAACAGGTCCTCTGGACAATACAATATCATTTAACATGATGCGCTCGAATATGGATAACATTGTCATTGGAAGAGAAGGCTTACTACGCACCTCAAATCTCTATGGGTTAAATCTTAGATCGGCATGGATGATCCCGCTTACTACAACCATATCCATCCGCAATAATCGAAATCAGCTATATGAGACAACCGATCTCAATTATCAAACTAATACTTTTAATACCTATCGATTGGGTGCAGGGTATCGACTCTTTGGTGGTGACCTTGTATTACGCAGTAGCGTCCAATATATGACTTTTGAATCAGAAAAGTATGAGCAGGAAGTATTGGTATCCACCTTGAAAACTCAATCGAATTTACAGGGTAATGCCCAATACACATTCAAACCAATCACTATTGGAACTTCAACCGTGAAATCTCGGGTTATTGGGAGCTATGAACGACGCAAATATGTCAGCGATTACACTGATTATTCTGACAATACGGTCTCAGCCCGACTTGAGATGACTTTTTAGACAACCGAAATAAATAAAAATCGGGGATAATTATGCTGAAAAAACACGGTATCGGCGTTTTATTTACTTTTATCGCTATCGTTTTAGCAATTTTGATTCAAATCGTGGGACTGTTTGATCTGGCTAATTTCAAAATGCTGGATTACAGCTATCAGCTAAGGGGTCCACTTTCTTCCTGGGCGGCCCATCAGGAAAATCCAAATGATAGTCTAGAGGTAGTCCTCATTGATGTAGACGATGAAACTTTTCGTTTACTGGCTGATATAGGCTGGCCTTATCCACGTGGTGAAATCTGGGACGCTGCCATCATGAATCTGGCTGATGCTGGTGCAAAAGTAATTGTATTTGATATTCAGTTTGACTCCCGCGATGCCCACACCGCTCGAATTTTATCCGTTTTTAATGGTGTGCTTCCGGAAGGTTACACCGACGGCGATGTGGAAATCGCTAAGGCCATTGAGTATGCACGCAGCAAGGGCACAGAAGTGGTTATGGCTTCCACCATAAAGACAGAATTATCAAGTGTTCCACCCCAAATGCTAGTGACACCTAATGAATACATCATGCAGGTAAATCCTGACCATGGTCTGGTCGATATCGAGGAAGACAAAGACCATTTTACGCGTCGCTATCCCGTTTTTGGGGCTATGAATCACTCGCCCGATGAGTGGCGACTCTCCTTGGCGATGAAAGCAGTTAAGCACTACCTCGAAATCCCTGATAAACCCGGATTGACCTATGATTATGAGATTTCTGAGTTCACTTATGGACCGCTGACCATACCTACCTACGGATCAGATCATCCAGGTTTCCTGACCAATATCTATGGTCCGGCTTCCCACGCTCGTATCGGAGAATCAGAACCCTGGCAAACCTTTAAGCGATTTCCCCTGGTATGGATCATTGATACCGAAGATTATGACTTACCTGCCAGTGACGAAGATACGGATTGGATGTCAAAGTTTGACTCCACCAGCGGTTTCAATAGCATGATGCTCATGATGGATCCTACTTGGGAAATCTTGTCAAGTCCATTTAAAGATAAAATCTGTATCATTGGAGTGTCGGTTGAAGTTATGCATGACTACAAGTCGACAGCATTTTTTGATTATTTAGGAGCTCCAACCTTAATGCCGGGTTTCGAATACCACGCTAATGCCACCCAAACACTCCTAGATGAAAATTTTGTACACGTGCTGGGCAAAACCATCGAGTTTACTTCCGATTCAGCCCTCACCCATATACTGCTGATCGTAATCTGCGCTCTGGTTGCATATCTAATCATCGCTTTCCTTGATCCTTTATGGGGTGCCGTATTAATCGGATTAGAAGCCACTATTTTGTTCAGCATCAGTGTGGGTATGTTTACCACTGATCACTTGTGGTTCTTAAAATGGATCAGCGGAAATTCAGAAAGCATTCTGATTCCACCGCCTGGTGAAACCCTCTTTGTCCCAATTGTGGCTCCGCTTGTTGTGATGGCACTGACTTATTTAACAAACGTTCTTTATAAATTTATCCTCGAACAAAGAGATAAGCACTTCCTGAAGGATACCTTCGGAACATATATCGCTCCAGAACTCATCGACAAAATGTACGAGGAGAAGCAAGAACCAAAACTCGGGGGAGATGCCGGAGTACATACAGCCTTCTTCACTGATATTCAAAGTTTTTCAGCTTTTTCAGAAAAACTGTCTGCTGAGGAGGTGGTTGAACTTCTCAATGAATACTTGACGGATATGACTGATATTCTTCTTGAGCATAAAGGCACGCTGGATAAGTACATTGGAGATGCTATTGTTGCATTTTACGGTGCTCCCGTACCCGTTGAGAATCATGAACATATGGCCTGCCTCACCGCTGTCAACATGCAGATCGGCTTGGATGTATTGCGTAAAAAATGGCAGTCTGAAGGTGATAGATGGCCAGATATAGTTCACAATATGCAGAATCGTATCGGTATCGCTACCGGTGATATGGTCACCGGCAATATGGGTTCCGCCATGCGAATGAATTATACCATGATGGGTGATATCGTGAATACAGCTGCCCGTTTGGAATCTTCAGCGAAACAGTATGGGGTCTATATCCAGGTTGCTGAAGCAACCTATCTGGCTGCCAAAGATGGGTTTGAATGGCGACAACTAGACTATGCCATCGTTAAGGGAAAAAACGAACCGGTTTATGTGTTTGAGCTTATGTCCATCAAAGACAACCTTCCAGAAGGATATGCAGAAATGCTGGACGCATATCATAAGGCATTAGAACTATATAGATCACAAAAGTTTGAGGCAGCATTGGAAGCATTCACCCATTCAGATACCCTGGAGGATATGTTTCCCGGTCGAAACACAAATCCCAGTCGCGTCTATATTGACCGTTGTAAAATTTTTCTGGAAAATCCACCTGGAGAAGATTGGGACGGCTCCTGGAGACTCACTGAGAAATAGTTAATCAGAATTACTCACGTTTCACTCGAAGATTAATGTTTCCTCAACATGATCTACTGATATTTTGGTGCCATGAATACTGCTGAGCAAATTCGGGGAAAAATATTATGGGCCGATGATGAAATCGACCTGCTGCGTTCGCATGTAATGTTCCTTGAAGGCAAAGGTTTTCAAGTCACAACTGTGACAAATGGGGATGATGCCATCGCACTCTGTGAAAACAACAGGTTTGATATCGTCCTACTCGATGAAACCATGCCTGGCAAAGATGGACTGGAAACCCTGGCCATTTTAAAAGCCGAATTCCCAGCACTTCCAATCATCATGATCACAAAAAATGAAGAAGAGAAACTTATGGAGGAGGCTATCGGAAGTAAAATTTCTGACTACCTCACCAAACCAGTTAATCCTTCACAAATATTATTGGCAATTATCAAAATTCTGGAAAATCGACAAATCAAACATGATGCTGTCTCTGGCAAATACATGCGTGCCTTTGCTGATCTTGCCATCAAAATAGAAGATAATCCAAGTCCAAAGGAATGGATCAATATTCACGATCAGCTATCTGCCTGGGAGCTGGAACTGGATGATTATCCCGATCTCGGATTTGATGAAATGCTTCTACAACAGCAACATGAAGCCAATGATCTATTCACCCGCTTCGTGAAATCCAATTATGAAAACTGGGTAAATCTTTCATCTGATAAACGCCCAACCCTTTCGCCTGATGTTTTTTCAACAGCAGTGAAGCCACTTCTTCAGGAAGATAAAAAAGTGCTCATGCTGATTATTGATTGTATGCGCTGGGATCAGTGGCTCACCCTGGAACCGCTACTTTATAATGATTACCAGATTAAACGTGATGGCTATTTTTCACTGCTACCCACAACAACTGAATACAGCCGCAATGCCATTTTTAGTGGCTTATTTCCTGATGATATGGCGAAATTTCACCCGGAATGGTGGGGGGGGACTGATGAACATAGTCTCAACCGCCATGAAGCATCCTTTCTCAATGAAAACATTAAAAGATCTGGTTTGGATCTAAAGCCCGAAGCCAAGTACAAAAAGATAATCACCAACCGGGATGGAATTCAATTTGCCAAGCAATTTGGATCCTGGGGCAGCCAAAAATTAGTCACTCTGGTGGTTAATCAGGTTGATCTGCTGGCTCATAGACGCACAGACTCGCCCTTGCTCCGTGAACTCCTACCCAATGAAGCCAGTTACAGAGAGATTGTCAGAGCCTGGTTCAACAACTCCTGGATAAAGGAAGTGCTTGCAACGGCTGCCAAAATGGGGTTTCATGTTGTCATCACCTCAGATCATGGCAGTATCCGTGTTCAACAACCGACCCAGATCCTTGCAGATCGAGAGGCTTCTACAAATCTTAGATTCAAACAAGGACGTAACCTGAAACCAAGCACCAAAGATGCCTGGTATCTGGATAATCCTGAAAGACTCAGGATACCCTCTTCCATCCCGAATGACACTCTGGCTATTGCCCAGAAAATGTATTACTTCCTGTACCCAAATAACTACCGAAAGTACCAAAATAAATTTTCTGATACCTATCAGCATGGTGGCCTGAGCATGTGGGAGATGATTATACCCCTGGCATATCTGGAGCCCAAGTAATGCACCAGTACCGATTCCAGACGCACGGACCGGAAGAAACTGGCCTCCTGGCCCATAAGTTAGCTGCCCAACTTCTCCCCGGTGACATCCTGGCAATGAGCGGGAACCTGGCTAGTGGAAAAACAACCTTTACCCAGGGTCTCACTGCCTTCTTTGAAATAAAAGAATATGCACTGAGCCCAACATTTACATACATCAATGAATATCACGGTGAAAAACAGGATATCATTCATATCGATGCCTACCGTCTCAACAGCGGGGAGGAATTAATTTCAATGGGGATTTGGGAGTATTTTGAGTCTGGAGCCATTGTCATCATCGAGTGGGCAGATATAGTTGCCGGGGCTATCCCGGAGGATGCCTTTGGTCTGAGTTTCCGTGCTGTTATTGGAGCAGAAAACAGTCGTGATATATTGATCCATTCACCACGTGCCCTGGAGATAAGTCTGTGATAATCGCCTGCGACACCTCATCCGTTGTTTGCTCAGTAGCCATTTCTCATAATGGATCTATTGTCTGGGAGCAGGAAGATATCGGGGCACAGATTCATATAGAAAAGCTATCTCCTTTTCTGAAAGAAGCGCTGGGTTATTGCACTTCATCAGGTGAAACGCTGCAGGCTTTGGCTATAGCTATTGGCCCAGGCAGCTTCAATGGTTTGCGTATCGGGCTGGCAACCATGAAAGCATTGGCTGTTGCTCTTGAGCTGCCCTTAATACCGATTCCCACCACTGATGCCATGGCATATGGTATGAGAGATAAATTAAGTGGAATTTCAAGGGCGGTTATATACTCGCACCGAAATTTTGTACACTTTGCGGACTATGATTATTCGAAATCCGCAACGATTGTCACACCTGAGTTTAAGTATGGAGCATGGGATCAACTGGCAGAAAAGCAAATCGACCACTATTTTGGTAAAGCAGATCGTGGGTTCGATGCCTGGTTAAAGGGTTCAGAAGCTTCAGAGGTCCAATCCAGGTTCGTAAATGTTGATGCAAAAGCATCATTTGTAGCCCTTTTAGCCGAATCTCGTACCCATTTGGGTATACGTGAGCTGGATGAGCTTGAACCGCTTTATAATGCCGTTTATGAAGCAAAAAAGTGGGTTCCCCCTCAATTCTGAAATTACTCAGGAATACTTTCTAAACACTGGTTGAAAATGGATACCCCAGCGATGGATTATTTGAATTACAAATTGGTCTAACTTGCTTTGTAGGTTATTATGTATCAGGGTTAATTACCTGTTAAATATCGAGGATTATGGATGAGTTGGTTTCGACGCAAAGATAAAAATATTCAGACCCAAAGTTCTGAGAAGAAGGACATACAAGAAGGTCTCTGGGTAAAGTGTCCCAGTTGCCGCCAGATTCTGTATAAAGCTGAGCTAATGCAGAGCAACAATGTCTGTTATAAGTGCGGATATCACTTTAGAATTCCCGCCAGCAGTTATATTGATCTCCTGCTGGATACCGAAGGTCGACAAAGGTATTTTCAAAATATCAAACCACTTGATCCATTAAAATTTAAAGCCCAAAAAAAGTACAGTGACCAACTCTCGGCAGCTCAACAAAGAACAGGTCACAATGAGGCGGTCCAAGTTTTTGAAGGGCTCATGTTCGAAAAACCAATAGTGATTGCAGTCATGGACTTCTCTTTTATAGGTGGTAGCATGGGATCTGCAGTGGGTGAATTGCTTGCAAAATCTGCTGATCTAGCGAGAGAAAAGAAAATACCCCTGATCATCGTTTCAGCATCTGGGGGTGCCCGCATGATGGAAGGCGCATATTCCTTGATGCAAATGGCCAAAACCTCTGCAAAACTGAGTCAATTGGCAGATGCCAAAATTCCCTATATTTCCATAATGACAGACCCGACAACAGGTGGTGTCACCGCCAGTTTTGCCATGTTGGGTGATGTTAATATTGCTGAGCCGGGTGCTCTGATCGGATTTGCTGGTCAGCGAGTTATTAAGCAGACCATCGGAGCTGATTTACCCGAGGGCTTTCAGCGGGCTGAATTTCTGTTAGAAAAGGGCTTTCTTGATTTGATCGTTCCTCGAGATGATCTCAAGCAAAAAGTAGCAGAAATTTTAGATATTCTTCATGCCAAAACCTAAAATTCTTCTTACCAATGATGATGGAATCAATGCACCGGGGATTGTAACCCTGGCAGAAGCATTATCCGATTTCGCAGATGTATCAATTGTTGCCCCCCTCTCTGAGATGAGTGCTATGGGGCACGCTATTACAATTTCAGACCCACTCAAGGTGACCGAAATATTTAGAGATGAAATGCACTTCGGTTGGGCTGTCGGGGGTACGCCTGCAGATTGTGTAAAATTGGCAATCAATGGCGGGTTGGTGGAAAAACCTGATCTGGTTATTTCAGGAATCAACCAGGGCGCTAATGTTGGTGTTGATATTATTTATTCGGGGACTGTTTCTGCAGCTTATGAGGGAACCATATTGAGCATACCCTCTATGGCCATATCATTGGATTCATTTGTGCAGAAGGACTTCACCGCAGCCGGGCAAGTCGCCCTTATTATGGCCCAAAGAATTCTCAAGGAAGGATTGCCTGTTGGGACACTCCTGAATGTGAATGTTCCTGCTGGAGATTATAGCTCTTTTAAAGGCTTTTCTGTTACTCGCCAGGGGAGTGGTACCTATAAAGAAAAAATAGACCGGCGCGAGGATCCCCGCAAAAGGGTCTATTATTGGTTGTCCGGTACCCGTAGTTATGAAAATTCTGATCCAGATATGGATGAAAATGCGGTACGAGCTGGTTATGTGACAATCACACCATTGCACTATGAACTTACCAATACAGGCTATATGCAATCATTGAAATCCTGGAAATTGAACTTAGGCTAGCCGAGCATGCATGAATTAGTATTAATTTTAGATTTTGGATCTCAGTATACTCAACTCATTGCACGTCGAATAAGAGAAGAACAGGTCTATTGTCGTATTGTACGCTCTGATCTCAGCGCAACTGAAATTCAAAGCATGGGAGCGAAAGCATTGGTGCTTTCAGGTGGTCCCAATAGCATTTTTGAAAAGCATGCGCCACAGGTTGATCCGGCTATTTTTGAGTTGGGAATTCCAATCCTGGGCGTTTGCTATGGTCTGCAGATAATGACCCAACATTTCAAAGGTAATGTGATTCCTGGAGAAACCAGAGAGTATGGCCCCATGGGAATTCAGTTTCCCACACAAAGTCCACTATTTGAAGGCGTGAGCGAAGGTTCACAGGTCTGGATGAGTCATGGTGACCATGTCGAGACAATTCCCGAGAATTTTAACATTATCGCTCGCTCCAGTGGTGACCTGATCGCTGGCATATCCCATCAGTCAAAACTCTTTTATGGAGTTCAGTTTCATCCTGAAGTAAACCACACGGTACAGGGACAGACCATAATTAGTAATTTCTTGTTCAAAATTGCAGCTTTTAACCGTGACTGGACATCATCCAGCTTCGTTGAAGATGCCATCAAGCAAATTCGGTCCACTGTAGGTGATGGGAAAGTATTACTTGGCTTAAGTGGGGGAGTGGATTCTTCCGTACTTGCATTTCTTATGCACGATGCCATCGGTGAGAATTGTGTTCCCGTATTTATCAATAATGGTCTTTTGCGTCAAAATGAAACTGAAGAAGTAAAATCCCTCTTCGAAGCATCCCATGTTAAGATTTACCAACATGATTATACCGATGCTTTTCTTTCTGAGCTTGCCGGTGTGGTTGAGCCTGAGAAAAAACGCAAAATTATTGGTCGTGTATTTATCGAGGCTTTTGAAGAAGTTGCGCGAGAGATTAAAGGGATTGATTTCCTGGCCCAGGGGACCCTTTATCCTGATGTCATTGAAAGTGGTGCCATTACAGGTCATGCAGTAACCATCAAAAGCCATCACAATGTGGGTGGACTTCCCGAAAAGATGTCCTTAAAGGTTATTGAACCATTTAAGGAACTGTTTAAAGATGAAGTCAGAGCTGTCGGTCGAGTTCTAAACGTACCTGCCAAGATTATTGGTCGTCATCCCTTTCCTGGACCTGGGCTGGCCGTGCGCTGTCTCGGTGCTGTCAGTGAGGATCGCTTGAGTATACTCCGTGCTGCAGATCAAATATTTATCGATACACTTTATGAAACAGGCTGGTATGACAAAATTTGGCAGGCTTTTACAGTTCTGCTGCCCATCCAAACAGTTGGCGTCATGGGGGACAAACGGACCTATGAAAACGTGCTCGCTATCCGAGCAGTACACAGTTTGGATGGAATGACGGCCGATTGGGTCAGAATACCATACGAGATAATCGCTGAAGTCTCCAGCAAAATTGTGAATTCAGTAAGTGGTGTAAACCGGGTTGTCTATGACGTGACTTCTAAGCCACCTGGAACTATTGAGTGGGAATAGCATTAAATTTCTGACTCCAGTTATTAACTAATTATTATAGTGGATAAAATATGTGTGGAATAGTCGGTTACATCGGTAAGAATAATGCAATTCCTGTTGTAATTCAGGGTCTCCAGAGGTTGGAATACCGAGGCTATGATTCTTGTGGTATTGCCATGATGGATAGTGAGAATCTAAACCTGGAGAAGGTGACTGGGAAGGTTGACGAACTTCAGGGGCTTTTGGCTCGTAAAAAAACCAGTAGCCTGGTAGCTATAGGACATACTCGTTGGGCCACGCATGGTCCACCCACGATTTCGAATGCACATCCACATACCAGTCAGGACGGAAAAGTAGCCCTTGTTCACAACGGTATTATCGAAAATTACAAGGTGCTGAAAGATGGCCTTGAAAGCTCTGGTTACGAGTTTAAAAGCGAGACAGATACCGAGGTAATAGCTGCATTGATTAGCCAGGCTTATCATGGTAATCTTGAACATGCTGTTCGTGAAGCGCTTTCCCATGTTGTGGGTGCTTACGGATTGGCTGTAATCCACACCGATGAACCTGAAAAAATTGTGTGTACCCGCAAAGGTGCTCCCCTCATTATGGCAGTCGGTGATGATGAATTCTTTGTGGCTTCCGATGTTGCTGCGATTTTGAATTATTCAAAGGATGTCATCTACCTTGATAATGAGGAAATTGGAATCCTTACTCCAAATGGCATGAAGACCTATTCTGGTAATGATGAGCCTGTGGATAAGAAAATTCATAAAATCACCTTCAATCTCGAAGAAATTGAGAAGGGTGGCTATGAACACTTCATGCTGAAGGAGATTTTCAGCCAACCCCAGACGATATATGATGCCATGCGAGGACGTTTGCTCCCTGATTCAGGGGATGCTCACCTCGGTGGTATCGATCATATGATCGGATCTATACTCCATGCAGACCAACGCTACTTTACGGCCTGTGGGACATCGTGGCATGCGGGTCTGATTGGGGAAATGATGTTTGAACAATTCGCCCGCCTGCCCTGCGAGGTAGAATATGCCAGTGAATTTCGATATAGAGAACCCCTGGTCGATGCAAAATCCATCGTATTTGCCATCAGCCAATCGGGAGAAACGGCTGATACCCTTGCTGCAATCCAGGAAGCCAAGAACCGTGAAGCAACTGTTCTCGGTATATGCAATGTGGTGGGGAGTTCAATTTCCCGGGAAACTGAAGCAGGTGTGTTCATTCACGCCGGTCCTGAAATCGGTGTGGCCTCAACCAAGGCATTTACTTCTCAAGTGACCGTTTTGTCTCTTCTGACCTTAAAGCTTGCCCGATTAATGGGGATGACTAGAGACGACGGTCTTGAAATCAGTAAGGCCATGCAACAGTTGCCTGAAAACGTTGAGTGGGTCTTGAAACAGGCAGATCAGATTGCTGAAATTGCCAAATTGTACTCTGATGCTTCAAATTTTTTATATCTGGGAAGGGGTGTCAACTTCCCCGTAGCTCTGGAAGGGGCTCTCAAGCTAAAGGAGATTTCATATATCCATGCCGAAGGCTATCCCGCTGCAGAGATGAAGCATGGTCCTATCGCCCTCATCGATAAATCTATGCCAATCGTAGCTATTGCCCCACAGGACAAAACCTATGATAAGATCCTCAGTAATATTGAAGAAGTGAAAGCCAGACATGGAAGGGTGATTGCACTGGCCACAGAAGGGGATACGAGAATTAAGGATATTGCTGACCACGTCTTGTATGTTCCACCCGCACTCTCTTTTACGGCACCCATTTTAAATGTGATTCCCCTTCAACTCCTTTCATATTATGTCGCTGTCGAACGCGGTTGCAATGTGGATCAACCAAGAAATTTAGCAAAGAGCGTAACAGTGGAGTAATTGATGCGGAAATTTCTCTTATTAATTCTTGTCCCAATTTTCCTATTTGGAGGACGCCCCGATTTTAAAGATGGGGTCTCGCTTTACAATCAGGGGGCTTACTGGGAAGCATTGCGGATTTTTGCAGAGCTGGCAGATGAAGAAGTCTCGCTAAATCCCCAACGTTCTGCCTCATCCTTTATGAGAATCAAGTGCTACAATAAACTGGGATTTAGTCAGCGCGCGCTCATGCTGGCTCGTGATTTTCCTCAGGCTTATTCTGGCAGTCAATACATGGATGATCTTCAATTTCTCATCGGCGAAATTCACCTCGATCTGGGTGATGCACGTGAATCCGCCTGGTATTTCGCATCTTCTGCGATCTCGACCAAAGATAAAAAAATTAGAAAAGCAGCTCGCGAATACACAGAATCTTTAGTGGGAAATGCTTGCGATGTTGATGACTTACATGCACTAGCCGGCCGATCAATTGATAGAACCGGTCAGTATATTGCCCTTCTTGTAGCCGAACGCTTTTTGAAAGAGGGCGACAGGGGGGAAGCAATTAGCATCCTGTTTAATATGCGTCCCTACATCAAAGATGAGGATCTCCGAAAAAAAGCTATCTCTCTCTATGATCGCTTTAGCTCCAACCAGTCCGATACTTTGCATGTCGCCGTTGTTCTGCCGCTTACGGGACCTCTGGGTACGATTGGAAACTCCATCCTGGATGGTGTTAAATTTTCAGCCATGACCTTCATGGATAGTACTGATTACGGGGTTGATCTGCATATCTTTGACAACGAAAGCAAACTATCTGAGACAATTAGAATAGCTCGTGAAGTAAGAGATGACCCTCGCTTAATTGCTCAGATTGGCCCCTTGACCAATGAAAATGTAAAAGGTACCGCAGCTGTGTTAGAGGGTCATTCTATACCCATTATTGCCCCAACAGCTACGGAAAATCATCTGACGAATCTATCAAAGGGTATTTTTCAATTCCGTTCCACACGCGAACGTAAAGCGATTGCCATGGCAGAGTATGCTGTGCAGACCCTGGGGCTACAAACTTTCGCTATTATTGCACCCTCCACTGAATATGGGCAGCAATTCGCTGATAATTTTGCTGTTCGTGTGGATGAACTGGGAGGTATTATCCAGTATCAGGGATGGTATGTTGGAGAACCAACAGACCTCAGCAAAGTGCATTTCAGGAGAATCAGGGAACAGGGTCTAGAGGAACTCTATATAAAATTTCAGGCAGACTCTTTGCGTCTGGACTCCTTGCTCATTGGATTGATCACTGAGGGAGATTCAGTAAATGTGTATGAGGAGATGCTCAAGCCTATTTTCAGAAAATCAAAACCTACTCGTGGGGATTCGCTTGGAGTTGAATTGTCCCATATAGATGGAATATTCTTTCCAATCCATGAAGGCAATATGCGCTACATCCTTTATCAACTGGCCAGCAATAACTTAACTACCCACATCCTCGGTGATGAGAATTGGCTCGATCGCGATATCTTGAAAAAGGACGCCAGCTATATTTCTGATTTAACCCTGGTGGCAGGTGATAGACTTGGTTTCCAGACAATCAGTCAGTCGTTCTCCAATGAGTTCGTTCGAATTTTTAAGCATCGTCCCGATCAATATGATTATATGGGCTTTGATGTCATGGGGATGTTGCTTGAATCTGCCCAATATGCCGGCCGATCAGGTAGTCAGCTCTGGGAGGTGATGATAAACTCTCCCAATTATGAAGGCTTGGTTCATCAAGTCCAATGGGGTGGTGACACTAGACGGGAAAATGACCTGGTTTTTCTTATGGATTACGTAGAGAATGCATTTGAATTAACAGGCTACTATGATAATTCAGGTTTTTTCTCTATGGATACTCTTGAGGTGGATTCGACATCGGAGATAGAATAAGGGTTCTTAATCCCCAAAACCTCACTAGGCCAGCCCATGTTTCAATGGGCTTTTCTAATCGTTTGGGAGGTTTGAGTCCAGCTCCTTTTCAGGGGTTGAATATGTCCACTTCTCGTGGTGATGCTGAAGAGAATGTTGCCGCCAATCGACAACTCTTTCTAAATGAGTTTGGGATAGGGGAATCTCAACTGGCTGAACCACTTCAAGTGAGTCGAGATGGAATTGAAATTGTGCATGCACCTGGTAAATATGCCAATCGAGATGCTTTGATTACAGTAAATCCCGGTGTCTATTTGCGTGTATTGACCGCAGATTGCTCTCCCATTCTTGTTTGGTCACTGGAACAGCCACTTGTTGCTGCAGTTCACTCGGGTTGGCAGGGATCGGAGCTTGATATACTTGGTCAAACCCTTGAGATGATGCACAACGAATTAGGTGCTGAATATAATTCACTGTGTCTGGCTATTGGACCGGGGTTGACACAGGACAATTTTGAGTTGGGTCCAGAGTTTAAAGAAAAATTCTCATCAGAATATTTACAGCCTGCAATTGATAGCGACCGATTTATGTTCAATAATAATGCTTATTTGAGAGATACTGCCCTGCAATTAGGGATTCCTTCAGATCAGATCGAAATTTTGCCCTTTTGCAGCTATAGGGATAGTGAGTTATTTTTTTCCCATCGTCGTGATGGAGGAACCACAGGAAGAATGATGTCAGTAATAGGAATAAATAAATGAGTCCCCTTAGTGCAGCCATCCTGGCCATCGTTCAGGGTCTAACAGAATTTTTACCAGTTTCAAGTTCTGGTCATTTGGTATTAGGTGAAGCCTTGTTGAACTCCCATTCGTTTGGGGACAGTATCGCTTTTGAATTGGTAGTTCACCTTGGTACCTTTTTGGCAGTCCTGGTCATTTTCTGGAAGGATATTTTAAATTTATTCGGAATTTTTGCTACACGACTTATTAAACCGGGAAACTGGTCGTCAGAATACAAGCACAACGATGAATTCCGATTGACCATATTGATGCTTCTCGCCATGTTGCCAGCCGGTATTGTTGGTCTACTCTTGCGCGATCAGATAAGTGATCTTTTCTCCCAGCCGTTCATGGTCAGTATTGCTCTTTTATTTACGGGTTCAATGCTTTTAGCAACAAAGTATTTTCCTAAATCAGACAAGCCCATCACCATAAAGCGAGCCCTTTTCATCGGGTTTGCTCAGGCGCTGGCCCTGGTACCGGGGATATCACGTTCAGGTTCCACCATATCGATGGCATTGGGGCTTGGAATTAAGCAGGAGCAGGCTGCACGCTTCAGCTTCATAATGGTGCTACCCCTCATCATGGCGGCAACTGTTCTCGAATTTATAGATTTACTCAAGGTAGGTCTCTCGTCTGGTGATATTGTCATCCTGTTGATTGGATTGGTTGTGTCATTCATTGTTGGAATATTTAGTCTGAAGTGGCTGCTTAAATTGTTGAGGAATGGGAAATTTCATTATTTCGCCTGGTACTGTTTTAGTGTTGCAATCATAGGATTATTTTTCTTTTAATCATGCCCTCCAAATTGAACTATACTCAGGTAATTTCTGAACTCCAGGATGGGAAAATTTCCGGTCTCTATTTTGCCATGGGTTCAGACTACTATCTATATAGAAAATTTCTTAGCCAGTTTCAATCAGCCTTCAAAAGCCGCTTCGGAGAGAATGCTAATCTGGTTCAACGTTGGGGTGTAGACCTGAAGACTGCTACAGATGTCAGCAATCTGCTCGGTGGGGGAGGCTTATTCTCTTCGGCCAGCCTGATCATGCTCCATGAAATCCAGGACGCAGGGACAGGTGTCAAAACCAAGTTAGCAGAAATGCTCAGGAATTTACCCGATGATACAGTTGTACTTGCCCACTATTCAATCAGTGATTTTAGGAAAGCAAAGTGGCTCACCGAGATGAAAAATGCTGCACAGGTTATTCCTGTAACCAGCCCGGAAGCTTCTCAATTACCTGCCTTAGTGGGGAAAATGGCATCCCAACGCAAGCTCAATATGGATGAGGCTGGAATATATCGTCTCATTGAGCTGAGCAGTGGTGAATTGGCCATCATAGATAACGAGTTGGAGAAAATATCTCTGTACCTCAATGATACGTCTGAGACCATCGATCGAGAAATAGTAGACCGGGTTGCAGGTGCCATCGAAAATGCACAGGTCTCACAATTTATTGATGCCGTATTCAATCGAGATCGCCGAGTTGCTACTCAGACTTTGGTAGAAATTGATCATCAAGGTAAGCAAGGGCTACCGTATTTGGTCGCCATGCTCTACAATTGCCTCATACAACTCATGGCGCTGCGGGAATCCCCTGAAGCCAGGAAAACTATTAGTCAGGGAGCAACCTCATGGTTCTTTTTGAGCAAATTGGGCTCAGTATCAAAAAATTATTCCATGAAAGAATTGCAGGACGCCACTCGTGAACTAGCTATGCTGGATATAAAGTTTAGATTGGGTTCCATGGATACTTTAAGCGCCTTTACAGAGTGGGTATCGAAAGTTGTCTAAGTGATGAGTGAAAAACCGATACTAACAGATGAACAACTCATAGCCGCCTTTCAGGCAGGGGATGAGCATGCATTTGTTGAACTGGTTGACCGCTATAAAGATCGCCTGGTAAATTTTGTCTACCGGTTTCTGCATGATATGACTGATGCCGAGGATATGGTCCAGGAAACATTCCTTAAAGTTTATAAGAATAAGCATGCTTATCGTGAAATTGCAAAATTTTCCACCTGGATCTATACTATCGCTGGCAATCTGGCTCGCTCCGAACTCAGAAAACGAAAACGTCGTAAAACTTATACCATGTCAGATTTGTCTTTTGATGACAATGAGTTTACGCCAGTTGATCCGGGCAAGGGCACGGAAGCTATTGTTTTTAATAGCTATGCTGGTGAAGAAATTATGAAGGCGATTTATGCCTTACCTGAACCATTCCAAACCATAATTATTTTACGAGATATTCAGGAACTTTCTTACGAACACATCAGTACAATACTCGACATCCCAATGGGCACTGTCAAGTCGCGCGTCAATAGGGCGCGTTTGAAATTACAAGAAACATTGAGCTACTTGAAGGAGTAATCCTATAGCCAAAAACGCTATTGTTAGAGCATCATACATCGAGGAAGAATAGGCATGCAAAATACAGATTGTGCATACATTTGTGAACAGTTCACCGAATATCAGGAAAATTCACTTCCATCTGAAATCCGAGCCAAGGTTGATGCCCATCTAGCCTCATGTTCATCCTGCAGAGAAATATTTCAAAGCTTATCAGGTGTCCTGGAAACCCTTCATAATCTTCCCAGCGTTAAAGCCACTACTGATTTCACCTCAACATTATTATCACGGATTGATACACTTAACCAGGAAACTACCTGGCAAAGGATTTACCATTCCTCTTATTCAAAGGTAGCGGGGTATGCCATAGCAGCCGGTCTTATTGTTGCAATTGGTATTAACATCTTAATTGATCCGATTTCTTCCATGAAACCTGGCTTGAAATCGAATTTTGCAGTGGAGCAGACTAATCAAATTCAGTCCGATGAATCACTTGCAGAGATAACAGATAGTTCTGCAAGCCATGCTGCAGACTCATTAACACTCCAGAATGCCACGATAAATTCACAGAACCAATCTGTGCAATTAGTTAGTGGTAAGAAATAATATTTAGCTCCACAATATCCCTCTAGAAACCAACTGATTTTATCCTCATTAAAAGCGGAGTATCAATTGATTTTGGTGCTCTTAACTTTTAACTTTAAGTCTATGGCGTAAATCGTCTGAGATGGTGTATTCTTAAGAAATTCTAAATAGATATCTTCTCGAAATATTTTTCGATGAAGTACTGCAGGGAAAGGTTCGATAATGGCGCTCACCGATATTGATTTGGCGAATATAGATTCGAAACCTTTTTTTAAATCGCAAGTCCAACACCTACTGAACATCCTGTACACCATATATCCCGAAATAAGTGTCTATCTTTATGTGGGAAATGGCGAGCATGGATTTGAGCTTCAGAACCTGCCCACCAATGAGACTCATTTGTTTGATATCATACCCTCAGATGTTCCTGCAATTGTAGATATGTTATCAGCGCAAGCGGTGGAGAGTAGCTTCATTCAAAATCAGGCAAACTCGGCCATGTTTTCGACGGAGCCTGACGATTGGGCAGAATTTTCCGTCATCTCGCCCATGGGGGAGCCAGCTAAACTGCTTGGATTTCTACTGACGATTTTCCCTAAAGAACTTTCTAGAGAAACGGTTAGCCTGACTGTCTTTAACGATGTGGCTGCCAGTGTGGCTGCGAACTCCATTACCTCAAATCTTTTAGATAGTTATAAGGATAGGTCAGACCATCTCTCAGTTATGCTGGAAGTAAACACCCATCTAAATGTGGCAGCTACAAAGACTGATTTTCTCTTCGAGATTACCCGCTTTGGAAAATACTTTATTCAATTTGATAGAGCTGTGTTGGTTCTGCACCCAGAAAACACTCCAGAGTATTTCCTGATTGATTCAATTGAAGGTGATGAAAAGGACTTACAACAAGGTATGAGTTATCCAGTATATAATTCCCTCGTGAGTAAGGTTATCATAAGCGGACATCACTTCATTTATAAAAAAAGTAATAAAACTGAATCAGAAGGAATATACCGAACAGGCGATTATGAAGATTATCCCTATGATCAGGTTATAGGTTTTCCTCTGGTGAAAGTTAAGAATGGACCTGGAGTGCTGGTCCTGGAATCATCAAGAGAATATCCCGTCAAACAAAGTGAATTAGCCATTTTTGAGATGATTAGTCAGAGTTTGGGCGCAGCACTAACTCGCTTCAGTCTTTATGAACGTCTCAATAATTATGCCACTATCGATACATTAACACATCTCTATAATCTCAGGGCATTGAAGCAACGCTTTGAGGAGGAGTTGGCCCGTGCCGGTCGTTATCAGAATTCTCTGGTCGTTCTGTTTCTGGATCTTGACAAATTCAAATTGGTAAACGACACCTATGGCCATCTCGTTGGTGATTTCGTGCTCAAGGAAATTTCACAAATCATTCGAGATTCCATTCGTACCAGTGATATTCCCGGCCGATATGGTGGAGAAGAGTTTGTTGTGATCATGGTGAATGCTGATGCAGCAGCCTGTATGGCAAGTGCTAAACGTATTTGTGCAGCAGTTCGTGAACACCCCTTTGAAGTGAATGAAATGAGTATTGATAATAAAATTAGCATTGGTCTATCAGAATTTCCCAGAGATGGTGAGACTATGCAGGATTTAATCCAGTCAGCAGATGCTGCCATGTATACAGCCAAGCGCAGAGGTGGAGATCAAGTGGTTAAATATGAGAAAGGAATGGTGCCAAAATCACGCGCCTGAGAAATGTAAAGTTGCTTTTCATCGTTGCGAGTGTTTTCTTGTGTTATGGAAAACCAGTACTTGCCCAAAATATTCATCTACCCACAATCATTTTATCAAATGTTCCCTTTGAATTGAATTGGGAGGGTTTTTCGCAAGCCAGCCCCGAGAATCCGGTGGTCATCAAGGGACTTTCTACAGAGTTTTTCAGTATCACAAGTCCAGTAGGAAGTGCTGAAGTTAAAATTAAGGGAAATACAGTCCTGGAATATCCTTTGAACCAAGGTGGTTTGGAGCGTACAGATGTTACCTCCATTCCCGGTTGGCTGAGTCTATTACCCCCTCTATTGGCCATTGTATTGGCCTTACTAACTAAAGAAATGCTCATTTCCTTATTTGCCGGCATCTGGGTCGGTGTGACCATCATGATGAGTTTCAATCCTATCAATGGCTTCCTTAAGTCTCTGGATGGCTATATCGTGAATAATCTGGCCGACCCCGGTCATGCTACTATTCTGCTCTTCACTTTCGGGTTTGGAGGTTTAATCGGAATTGTTCAGCGAAATGGGGGCTTGGCGGGTATCGTTGCCATAGCTGCTAGATTCGCCAAGACCAGAGTTCGCGGGCAGGTAGCCACAGCTGCTATGGGATTATTCATTTTTTTTGATGATTACGCCAACAGTTTGCTAGTGGGAAACACCATGCGACCCTTTACGGACAAACTTCGCGTCAGTAGGGAGAAACTTAGTTACATTGTTGATTCCACAGCTGCTCCTGTTGCCAGTATTGGAATTATCAGCACCTGGATTGTTTTTGCCATGTCACTTTTGGACGGGCAACTTCAAATACTGGGCATTCACACGAACGCATATCTCATATTCCTCCTTTCTATCCCATTTAGTTATTATGCAGTACTGGCCATAATTTTCGTCTTCATGAATGCGCTGAGCAATCGAGAATTTGGACCCATGTATGCAGCAGAAAAGCGAGCCATTACAACCGGTCAAATTTTACGGCCGGGTTCACATCCACTTTCTGATGATTCTATGCTCCGGAACGCCATGCCCGAAGGTATTCCACACCGTTGGTATAATGCAGTCATCCCAATTCTGATTGTAATTGTTATGACGATGGTGGGGATGATAATAACAGGTATGCCAGAGGTATTTCCCAAGAATCAAAGCTTGATGCAAAAACTCCTTCTCATCATGGATAATACAAATTCCAGTCAAGCCTTATTGTGGGGCAGTTATATCGCTACCTTCATTGCCATAACGATGGCCCTGGGGCAGAAACTGCTCACATTGAAGGCCGCTCTGGAAAGTTGGTTTGAAGGGGCTAGAACCATGTTTCTCGCTGTTATTATCCTTATCCTGGCCTGGAGTCTGGGTAGCGTCTGTACGGATATTCATACGGCAGATTTTATTGTTCACTACACCCGTGACTGGATTTCCCCCGGATTGCTACCGACACTCACATTCATTATGGCAGGACTGATTAGTTTTGCCACGGGTACTTCATATGGGACCATGTCCATTTTGATTCCCCTCATCGTTCCCCTTTCGGTTCAGCTCACAGGGGATGTTCATAATGTGATGTTCTGGGCGACTTTTTCAGCCATCATCAGTGGTGCAACCTTTGGCGATCATTGTTCACCTATTTCAGATACAACCATCCTATCATCTCTAGCTAGTGGTGCTGACAATGTAGACCATGTCCAAACTCAGCTTCCCTATGCTCTGGTTGTTGGTGGAGTCGCCATTTTGTTTGGTTTTCTACCTATTGGTCTGATTCCAGATGCTGGTTATTTGACGGGGGTAATGTTTTACGCATTAAGTATCACTGCTCTGTTCCTCATATTAAAATTCTATGGTAAAAGTCTTCCCTTAGAACCATCTGAGCCTACGGGAGTTGAAACCCTCTAGGAATATGTGGATCATGACCTTGCCCAGGATAGCACTAGCAATCATCTTTATACTGGTTTCATCCCTTCCAGGGGATGATTCCTTGAAAACCTATGATACTCGAGCTATCGACGCATTTATGGATGGAATGGATCTTGAGGCTGCAGGTGAAGTCGATCAGGCAATTTTGGCATATAAAAGAGCACTTAGCTACGATCCCGAAGCAGTCGATATCCATTTCTCACTTGCCAAGTTGTATCTCCAGTCACAGCAGAAAGAATTGGCCGAGGCTGCTCTTTTAAAAGTTATTAGTTACGATTCAAGAAATGTAGATGCCCTGGAATTGCTGGGGGAGATATCCCAGTTCAATCAGGCGCACGAGCTGGCTCTGAGCTATTTTACGCGTGTTCTGGATATTGACTACAATAATGATTATGCAATTCTTCAATCAGCTCAGATTCATCATGCCCTTGGAGATACTATCCGTGAAGCCGAATTTTTAATTCGCCTCTGGGAATTAGATACGGATAGGGTCGCTGCCTTACACAGAGCGGAGTCCATTTATCTCGCGGCCAATGACTATGATAGAATCACCGAACTATACAGTAAGTTGATTAAACGGATGCCTACGAAGACTGATCTTGTAGGTCGACAGATTAGATTGTTTCTAGGGATGAATAGATTCTTTGATGCTGAAGCCCTCATGGACTCGCTGATAGAGGTCGCTCCCTATTCAATGGATCTTCAGAGCATGAAAACGGACCTGGTGAAGGTGATGCACGGTGAAATGGCCGCAGTGGATTATCTCACTGCTGTCGTTAGAGACTATCCGGATACCTGGGAACTAAAATTAAAACTCAGTCAGCTTTTGATAGATGCCGGTGAATCGACTACAGCCCGCGTGCTCCTAACTGACTTTCTTGAAATTAAGCCTGAAATGTCTAACGCTGTGTCAATGTTAGTCTGGACCTATCTGGATGTGGATGATGTCTACCAGGCACGTGATATCTTGGAAAGTTATTTACCTGCTTTTCCAGAAGACTTTTTTTTGCACCGACTAATGGGAAGCATTCTGCATGATATTGCCGTAGAACAAGCTGATTCGATACACTATCAGGCTGCCCTGGACGCCCAACGAGCTTCACTCAAACTGCGCCCCAGCGACCCACAAACACTTCATCTTATTGCCAACACACTTGAACTTTTTGGTCGTCGTGAGGAAGTACTGCAAACCTATCTCCAACTCATTGAACTAAACGCTGAGGATGATCTTGCTTTAAATAATTATGCCTATTTGATTACTGAGGGGGATGTAAGCGAAGATACCCTACGACATGCCGCTACTTTTGTTGAAAGGGCACTCCTCATTAATCCTGATCATGCTCCCTATCTGGATACTGCGGGTTGGATATATTTTAAATTGGGTCACGTTCAACTTGCCCGGGAATTGATTGACCGTTCCTTGAGTATCAACCCCGAAAATGCGGAGGTTTTAATGCACATGGGAGACGTTTTAGAGTATCTTGGAAAGTCGAATGAGGCGTATATCTACTACATGCGTGCAGATAAGTTGAGATGATTGAGACTCTGGAACTAACCCATGCACTTAATGTTACAAAGATTGAAACAATGAACACCAAAAGGATAGCACATTGAGTTTAATCAGCCTGGTCATCCCAGTATATAATGAAGAAGAATCACTCGTGGAATTGTATACTCAAATAAGAGAAGCGCTGGAACCATCGGCTCATGATTTTGAGATATTGTTTATTGATGATGGGAGTCAGGATAAATCCCTGCAGATCATGCATGAGCTTGGCAGTGAAGACCCCAGGGTTAAGTCGATTGGATTTCAACGAAATCATGGTAAAGCTACAGCCCTTAATACGGGTTTTCAACGCTGTGAAGGTGATTATGTAATCACCATGGACGCAGATCTTCAGGATGATCCTGGTGAAGTTCTTGAGCTTATTGCTGTGCTGGATTCAGGTTGGGATATGGTTTCAGGCTGGAAAAAAGTCAGGCATGACCCCATCGGAAAAAGATGGCCTTCCAAACTGTACAACTTTACCGTTTCCACCCTTTCAGGGATCCCCATTCACGATTTTAACTGTGGATTAAAAGCATATACTCGCAAAGTAGTCAAAAATGTTGAACTATATGGCGAAATGCATCGCTACATCCCTGTCCTGGCCAAGCAAAAGGGCTTTAGCTGTACTGAAAAGGTTGTGGCACATAGAGCCAGGAAATATGGCGAATCCAAATATGGCTTTAAGAGACTATTAACTGGGTATCTAGATTTATTTACCGTCATGTTTCTCGGGACTTATATGAGGAAACCCATGCATTTCTTTGGCTTGGCAGGCATGTTATTGCTCGTATTGGGAATGGGAATTCTTGGTTTCTTAAGCATCCAATGGTTTCGGCAGTATCTCTTTGGTACTGGACAGTGGATAGGGGGTCGACCCATTTTCTATATTGGTATACTTCTATCTATTATTGGGGGCCAGTTTATTTCCATGGGGTTGCTTGGTGAATTGATAACCAGTTCACTCCACAAGGAGAATCCTGTCATCCGTGGCGATGACTGATCCAAATCTTCTGTGCGACTCTCTCTAATCAGTGTTGGTCCACCGTACCGCGGGGGCATTTCAGACCTTAGTGCCCTTATCTATGAAGAATTGAGCAAAGAACATCAGGTTCAGTTCATCAACTATAAACGCCAGTACCCAGCCTTTCTTTTTCCAGGTAAAACTGAATATAAAATTGGCGATTTGGCCTTAGATTTTTCCTCAGAACGAGTGATTGATTCTATCAACCCATTGACCTGGATTCAGGCGGTCAGACAGATTAAAGACTTCCGCTCTGAGTGGGTGATTTTTCGTTATTGGAATCCGTTCTTTGCACCTCTTATTGGCTATATCTCCAGGAAATTGCGCAAACAATCCATCAAAGTTGCTATTCTAGTAGATAATCTGGTTCCCCATGAAGAATCATTTGTTGACTCCTGGATGGCGCGCCGGATTCTCTCCCGAGCTGACCATGTAATCACCATGTCAAAATCAGTTTCTAAAGATGTTCAGACACATCGACCCGGGATAAAAACCTCGACATTATTCCATCCACTGTATGAGATTTACCAGTCCACACATAGCAAGGCTGAAGCAAGAGCAAAGCTGCATTTGCCTGATCACCCCATCGTGTTGTATTTCGGCTTGATTCGTCCATATAAGGGACTGGATATTCTCATCAAAGGGCTAGGTACTATAAAACACGATTTTGACGATTATACTGCTCTTATTCTAGGTGAGGCTTATGAAGATTCACAAAAATATGTGGATCTCATAAAATCAGAGGGAATTTCATCTTATACCATTTTCCGCAATGAATTCATCTCTGATAGTGAATTGCCCCTTTATTTCGCTGCAGCGGATGTTCTGGTTTTACCCTATCGTACAGCCACCCAGAGCGGCATCGTTGGAATAGCACTTCAAATGGAGCGTCCTGTTATTGCCACAAAGGTAGGCGGATTGGGGGAATATATACAAGAAGGGGAGACGGGCTATCTTGTTGAGCCTGAGGATCCAGACGCCCTTGGGCAGGCAATCCTCAAGTTCTTTCTGGAAGGTGACCAGGATAGGATGACAGAAAATATTAAAGCCACTAAATCACAATATTCTACGTATAACTTCTGTTCTCGCATGATTCAGGATCTACAAAATGCATAGTCCCAGGATTTGTATTCTGGTTCTGAACTGGAATGGTGCTGAGGATACAATTGATTGTGTGGAGTCACTTAAAAATGTGACCTATCCTAATGTTGAAACCGTAGTGATTGACAATGGATCCAGCGATGATTCAGTACACCTTATTGAGAAAGCCCACAGCGATGTAACCATCCTCAAACTTGAATCAAATCTGTTCTATGGGGGTGGCAATAATGCTGGTTTGCAATGGGCTCATGAGCTGGGTTTTGACCATGTTGTGTTTTTGAATAATGATACCACAGTTGAACCAGATTTCCTGGAGCCACTGGTAGCTGGATTTGAAGTTTCCACAAAAATTGGGATGGTTGCACCCCTCATGTGTTACTCGGCCACACCTGATCTCATATGGTACGGTGGTGGCATCGTCAACCTCTGGACTGGGGTTGTGGAGCATCAACATATACGAAAACATATAAGTACGCTGGAGGCATCGCGCCAGAAAACGGAATACATCACAGGTTGTTGTCTCATGATGCCAACCAATCTCGCCATGGAACTGGGAGGATTTGATCTCTCCTTCAAGATGTATGGTGAAGATGTAGATCTTTCCTTGCGTACAAGAGCGGCCGGTTATGAGTTACTCTTTGAACCGAATAGTAAAATATATCACAAGGTTTCTGCATCTCTGGGAGGGGAGTTCGCCTTCTCCAAATTGAGAAGAAAACTAGTCGGTCTATTAAGGATATTTGCTACGCATGCAAAATGGTACCAATGGATTACTATTCTAGCCTGCCAACTTGTCTTCAGTTTCAAATATATGGGGACCTACCTGAGAAATAAAACTTCAGCTGGATCTAATGTAGGTTTAGAAAGTTGATGCTCCCATGAAGCATTTGATCTGGTTCTCTGAAATTAAATGGGATTATATGGTCACGAGGAAACAGCAGATTCTTAAGCGTTTCCCCCAAGATACTAAAATTCTCTTTATCGAACCTTTTGTGGTTGGGAAACAACAGAACTGGTTCCCCAGACATTATGGGAATATCACAGTTCTGACCATCCCCTTTTTGAAAGCTATTCCTCAGCCGCTGATAGCAAGTCTATTTAATCTTAGATTTATACGCTGGTTATTTGGAATGCTGGGTTCTCTTTATTTTAAATTCTTCTCAATCCTGCTGGGCTTCTCCAACCGTAACAGAGTGATAGGTCTCAGTTCGGTTTTTTGGGGTAAGATTGCAGCGAAACAGAGGGCAACTATACATTTCTATGATGCTAATGATGCCCATTTGGACTTTCCTGGGACACCCACATGGTTAGAAGAATATCTCAAGGCATATCTTACAGTAGCTCAGCTCTGTTTCTCAGTAAGTCCCGAGATTAGTGAGAGCATTGAAAGTCTGGGAGCTAGAAATATTCATTTACTGGGGAATGGGGTGGACTTCGATCATTTCTCAACACCCCAAGCTAGACCAGACCGGCTTAAAAACATTACCAGACCCATTCTGGGCTATGCTGGCGCTATGGATTGGCTGGATTCTGCCCTTATACGGGAGATCTGCCTCGCAAATTCTGATCATGAAATTATACTCATAGGTCCAGAAATTCGTCAGGGTTGGTTTGAGAATCAGTCTGCTTTTAAAGGATTGGGAAACTTGACGTATTTGGGAAAGGTCAATTATCAGGATTTACCAGCCTATGTACAGGCTTTCAAAATTGCCCTCATCCCTTTTGTTGTTGATGAATTAACCAAGCCTTTGAATCCCAATAAACTTTATGAATATAGTGCAGCAGGTAAACCAGTTGTTTCCATGAATTATTCATCAACGATCCACAACTTGCGAGATGTGATTTTTGTTGGAACAAGCCAGCATGATTTTGTAGAACAGATTCAGCGTGCCGACAAGGAATTTAAACCTGAACTATCAAGACAACTGGCTCTTGACAATAGTTGGAACAAAATATCAGTCACCATGATGGCTACGATTCTGAGTGTAGAAAAATAACCAGGTATGAGCTCCCAATTCAATAAGAATGTACTGACACTTGCAACTGGCGTGAGTATTGGTCAGGCAATACCACTCTTAATCAGTCCAATCCTAACCAGAATATACAGCCCTGAGGATTTCGGTATTCTTGCACTATTCCTTTCCATTTCGACCTTGATCTCTGTCATCGCAAGTGGCAGATATGAACAGGCCATCATGCTGCCTGATTCAGATGAAGATGCGATACATCTGACTGTAATTTCATGGACATTTGTAGGAATCAGCAGTGTTGTAATGTTGCTCGCCATTATTCTATTCCATCCATTAATAATGAATTTGATTAATAATGATGCTCTGAATACTTATATCTATTTTACCCCTCTATTGACTTTCATTCTGGCAACTTTTAATCTCTTAAACATTTTAGCAACCCGTCTGAACGCATTCTCCCTTTTATCAAAAGTTTCAGTTGTCAAATCGATGGTCACTGGCAGTGTTCAATTGATAGCTGGTGCCATAAAAAGCGAGGCTAGCGGTCTCATTCTTGGTCAGATATTTGGAAGTCTTGTGCAAAGTATAGTGTTGGCTATCAATATCAGGGGAAGGTTAGCCCCGTTCACATTCCCAGCTATGAAATCAATCAAGGCCTTGCTCAGAAGATATAAACGCTTCCCTCAGTTTTCAGTTGCAGCAGTTCTTTCAAATACTTTGACTCAAAATGTTCTGAATATCTCAATCTCATCAATCTTTTCGGTAGCGTTGTTGGGGTATTATTCTTTTGCCAACCGTATTTTAATCCTACCTATGAATTTTCTCGGCAATTCAATTGGTCAGGTATTTTTTCAAGAGGCGACCAGTGAGAAAAATGAAACCGGTGGCGCCCTGAAAACATTTAAATCAACATTTTGGAAACTGACAGCTCTCAGTCTGGTGGGATTTGGTATTCTCCATTTCATTATTCAGGATTTGTTTGTAATCGTGTTTGGCAAAAATTGGGAACAGGCTGGAATCTATGCCCGCTACCTGATTCCAATGATGGCCGTCAAATTTGTAATTTCCCCTTTAAGTGCCATAAATAATATTTTCAATAAACAATATATATCGCTAGTGTGGCAGGTCGGATACTTGTCATTGACCATCATCGGTCTGGGGCTTGTGGATTACTTTGAGCTTGCATTTTCCAGCTTTATTAATATTTATGCCCTTGTCATGGCTTTATATTATTTACTAATGCTACCCTTTATTTTCACCTTCGCTAGGGGATCGAATATCCCAAAAAGTTCCTGAAAATTATGCTCAGGGATCATCGTACAGTCACCTCTGTCGTCAGCTCCGATCTATGCATGAGTTGTGGGATCTGCCAGCCCTCCTGTCATGTCGATGCTATTACAATAATTAACGACAAAAAAAGAGGTATGTTTACTCCCGTAATTGATGAATCCATTTGTGATTATTGTGAAGAAGCAAAGGTTGGTAAATGTGTTGTTGTCTGTCCTGGCGTGGAAGTAAATTTTGCAAAATTATCTCAGAAATTTATTGAAGGTCAGAATAATTCCCCCATTCTTGGAACCTATGATAAGTGTTATTACTCACATGCCACAGATCATGACATAAGATTTGAATCCAGCTCAGGCGGATTGGTCACAAGCTTACTTATTTTTGCCCTGGAGCAAAATCTCATTGATGGAGTAGCTGTCATTACAATGGATAGCGGCCTTGAACCACGTGGGATTATTGCCAGAACGAGTAGTGAGGTTAGAGCGGCTGCAGGTTCCAAATATTGTCCGGCTCATCTGGGTGATGCACTTTCAGAAATCGCAAATTCAGAAGGTCGATATGCCGTTGTAGGACTACCTTGTCACTTGCATGGCGTACGAAAACTTGAGAAGATAAACCCCCAGCTTAAGTTAAAAATATTGTATCATTTTGGCCTCTATTGTGCAAATACAAATAGCTTCCATGGTACCGAATATTTTCTTCGTGAAAATGAGATTATTCCTGAAGATGTCTCCCATCTAAGGTACAGGGGCATGGGGTGGCCAGGTTTATTTTCCTTAACTATGAAAAACGGTGAGAAGAAAACCATTAAGCGGGGAACTACTGAAACGGACAAAAAACGGCGCGCTAAATTTTCTTCTGCTTTTCACTATGATTTTCAACTACCCAGATGCTTTACATGTAACGATTTGACTGCTGAACTAGCCGATATTTCGTTTGCTGATCCATGGAATAAAAAATTTATTGGTAAAGAGAACGTGGGTAAATCCATGCTGGTGGTGAGGAACAAGATAGGGGACGAATTGTTGAAGCTTGCAGCAAACATGGGTGCAATCGTTCTTGAAGAGGCTGATCCGGAAGAAGTAGCCAGAAGTCAGAATGTGGATTTTAAACAGGGAGCTCAATCCAGGTTAAGAGCGCTTCACTTTTTAGGAAAAGCCACTCCACACTATATTGGAAAAATACAGAAAGTGAATGTTCGCTATATGTGGAACTTGGTATTCCATGTTATGAGCTTTGTCCCAAAGAACAAAACAACACTTAAATTTCTTCCATTCGTACAACTCAGTAGAAGAATTATGCTTAAATTGGGAAATCTTTTTTAGGAATTGATGAGGGAGACTGTCGTGGCGCTTAAGGTTGTGATATTTGGTGCGAGATTGAACTCAAATCTCGGTGGACCATCACTATACGTGGGAACAGAAAAAGCTATTGGATCCTTTGAAAAGGATGCTCAAATAAGCTATTTCACTACAGCCCAGGAACTAACCAATGACCGTAATATTCAACATCTATATGGAGTGGAAGTTCTTCCATTGGATGAGAATCTACTAACAATAGGTGGTCTATTTTTTCGACTGTTCAAATTTTTCCCTTTTCCCCAATTTCGACAATCACACACTGCTTTAAGAGAGGCCGATGTGATAATTGATATCTGGGGAATCATGTTTACCGATTTACTTGGAAAGAACACCTTTATTAATCGTTTCAGAGAGGGCTTACGCTTACTCCTGGGAAGAATCTACCGTGTCCCACTAATAAAGGGAACTGCAGCCCTTGGACCTTTCAACATGAAGTGGAATAGACGACTTGCATCCTTCTATTTAGGTCGATGCGTTAATCACGTCATGACAAGGGATGAGGAATCTTATAATGCGGTAAACAGAATCGGAGTTAAAAAGGGCGTGTCTTTGACTGGAGATACAGCGTTTTTACTTCCGCCTGAGGATAGACCACCCGTATTTATAGATGAATCTAGAGAGAACGTATTAATTTCAGTAAGCCAGCAGGCGTTCAGACGCGCGAAAAATGAGGAGTCTTATCTTAAGACGATTTCAGGATTTATTGATCATGTCATTGATGAATATTCAGCAACTGTCACTCTATTACCCAACGCTGTTGTAGCAGAAGACAACGACCTTAAAATAGCCGAAAAAGTAAAAAACTTGGTGGCGAGTGAAGGATGCGTAGTTGTGGACCCCACATTGCTGAGTGCTATGCAAATTAAGGGAGTGGTATCTCAATCATCAGTTGTAGTTGCTTCGAGATATCATACAGTAATTGCCGCATTATCTCTTCAGAAACCTACCATATCCATTGGTTGGCACTATAAGTACAGAGGTGTACTGGGGCTATTTGGGATGGAGGAGTGGGATCTTCCTGTAGAAAACCTTACACTTGACTCACTCAAGAATACATTTGATCAACTTTGGAGTCAACGCAACGACTTATCCAAGGCAATAGGTCTGAGACTACCTCAAATTAAAGAGGATATTTATGAGACTTATCGAGGTGTTCTGTCATCGGTATTACCTCGCTGATACCAACAGTTATGATTCCAATAATATGTGTATTAGGAATATTGATAAATAAATGAAGCAACTTGTAAGAGACGTCAAAATTACCGGTACTGGATCATATCTTCCTGAGAAGGTGGTTAGTAATGCAGATTTGGAATCAAAAATTGATACCAACGCTGAGTGGATATATGCGAATCTGGGTATTAAAGAAAGACGCATTGCTGCAGAAAACCAGGCAACCAGTGATTTGGCAGCCGCTGCAGCGATGAATGCGGTTGCGAATGCTGGACTTACAGTATCTGATATTGATCTAATTATTGTGGCCACTGCAACACCTGATAGACTCGCCCCCTCAACAGCGGCTATCGTTCAAGATAAGATTAAGGCATACAATGCTGTGGCTTTTGATATTGCTGCAGTATGTAGTGGCTTTCTTTACGGCATGTCAGTTGCCTCCCAGTACATCGCCACCAGTGTGTATGATAATGTTTTAGTTATTGGCGCAGATACTTTCTCGCGAATTACTGATTGGAGCAGGAGAGACGCTGTTTTTTTTGGTGATGGCGCTGGGGCAGCAGTTTTCTCACATGGAGACACGCATGAAGGCTTCCTGGCCTTTCGACTTTACACAGATGGCCGGGGTAAATGGAACTATACCGTTCCAGCCGGTGGTTCAGAAATACCCTCCACCCATGAGAGTGTTAACCAAGGTCTGCACTATTTCCAGATGAATGGGCGCGAGGTATACAACACAGGTACCAAAGTTCTGCCTATCGCAATCAATCAGGTACTTGCGGATACAGGGCTCACCGTAGATGATATAGACTACATGATCCCTCATCAGCCATCTATAAAAATCTTACAGAAAACAGCCGAAATATTGAAGCTTCCATGGGAGAAAGTACTGACTAACATGGAAAAATATGCCAATACTAGCGGTGGGACTATTCCAATTCTGTTGGATGAAACAAATCGTAGTGGAAAGTTACATAGCGGTAGCACTCTGCTCTTTGCAGCAGTTGGTTCTGGCTGGACCTATGGTGCTGCTATATTGCGTTGGTCATAAAAATAAATAGAAAGAAATAGTATGATTGTTATTACTGGGGCATCAAAAGGGATCGGCAAATATCTGTTCAATTCCTTCCTTAACAACTCAAGTGAAAGTGTAATCGGGACTTATCTCAATACGAAACCCGAAACCAATTTGGAAAATTATGTGCATCTTGATGTTTGCAATTGGGACCAGGTTAATAAATTTGTATCTGACAAAAAAGATGCTTTCTCAAATATTACACTCATTAATTGTGCTGGCATATCCTACACATCCTACACCCATAAAAGTGACCCTGAGGCCTGGAAAAAGGTAATTGAGACAAACCTATTCGGGACATATAATTTAATTAGGGCACTGCTCCCCATCATGCGTGATCAGAAATATGGCAGGGTTATAAACTTTGCCTCGGTTGTAGCTGTAAAACCCACCCCGGGTATCAGCGCATATGCTGCCTCAAAGTCGGCCTTATGGGGAATGGCAAAATCATTGGCAATAGAAAATGCTTCCCTCAACATAACTATTAATAATATCAATCTCGGTTATTCTGAATTGGGTATGATCAGTACGGTTCCTGATCAATATAAACAAAAAATTATTGCTGAAATTCCGGCCGGGATTCTATGTGAGCCCGGTGATATCCTTAAGACCGTAGAATACTTGAGAGACACTCGCTATATAACTGGTGCATCATTGGATGTTAGTGGTGGACTGGTTTAGCAATCTCACAGAGTGACAAGCACTCAGGATAATTTGTAATCGTTTTCGGGGAGAGGATTACCAGGAGTCAATGCTTTCATTGCCACTATTCATAGATTTCCATTTTTCCTTAGATAAATAAATTGTAATCCCTTTAGTGGCAAGTCGTCTTAATTCAGCCAATACAGGCTGAGCATGCATGACCCAGGACTCTGCATTACCATACTGGAAAGCCTGATAAATCCCTAATTTAGTAAAATGCTGGGTAAGTTTTTCACAAATCCAATCCGTATTGGGACTTCCGATGCGGGTAGCGGATGTTTGCGGGTCATACCTGAGCACCTCCCGTGTAACACTGACACCATCATTGTCAAGATAGGTCACCTTAAAAGGGGGTGAGTATACGTCGATGGGAAAATCGTTACCCGTGTCTTCCAGATAATGCGAGACCGCCATACCAACTGCTATGGTTACACCAATTCCCACAATCTTGGCATCAAAATCTATGATCCGACCCATAGGTGACTCAGCATGACAGATATGGGGATCCATAGCATGTCTGGAAATAATAAACTCCGCTTGATTCCCCAATGCACATACGGATGAGAATGGGTGAGAACTCCTAATTACTCCTGGCCATGTCCTGAACACTTCGGTAATTTTTCCCAATTGAGATTTTTGGGTTCGTAGGTCAGCGATCTTGCCTTCCTGCATACCCTGTTGAATCTTTTCAGCTGACCCATAGGTGGGCATCATGACAGTTCCTTCCAGACCAACTGTATCTAGCAGACTTTGGATTATTTGCTCCGGTCCGGCCACCTTCCCTACGGTCGACATGGCAGAATGAACCATGATTTTGTCACCCCCGACGATTCCCCCTACCGATAAATCGGATTTTAGGTTTTTAATGGAATGACTTTTCTTTATCAATCGATTCATCGATCTCAATTTTGAGCGAATGGAGGTATAAATAGGTCTAACTGCTTTGTCCAGTGAGGATGGTAATAGTCTTCTTAATATAGATATAATCTTGTTCACTTCGTGTCTTTCTCTTTGGCTTTCATAATCGCCTGAGCTTCACCATAGGTGATAGCCTTCAGTTGATCCCCATAAATTGACTTGAGACTGTGATGGTAATTTTTCATAGCATCTAGCAATTCTGGATAGGTTGATTTGGAATGACAACTGACTGAGAAATATAGATCGTCATCCCGCAAGTGATAGTCTATATATTTCTTGGTGGCTTCAAGCATAAGTTCAGCATCCGTACCCAATTCCAACATATACCAACCTCGTTTGACAAGCTTAAGTTCATCAATAAGCTGTTTTAGTACTGAGTGAGGTTTTTGCTTCGGCTCCTCAAGTTGAATAGGAAAACCCAGGTGTCGATGTGGTTTACTTTTAGTGAGATGTTTCACAAGTTTTCGCAAAAAGGATTTTGCTAATATCCACCTTGCCTGACCCTGTCTCAAAGCCAGAACAGGAATTTCAAAGATTCCCTCAGCCGAGGCTTGTTTTAAACCGGAATCTGGAGCAATGAAATAATTGCCTTGCTCAGGGACCTCTGTAAAGTCAATATGGTTAACATTACTGTCTAAAACCATCCCTGGAACGACTGAAGAATCGATTGTGTATCGAGATTCTATCAAGGCAGAGAATATTTGTTTAATATTTGGTTGAATACCATATCCTCCCGCCCGATAAGCTAAACACTCATAGGTTGGGTCAATTGCTTGCAGCAAATTTTCCAGATACTGTTTTGATCGACTAAAGAGATCTGTGCAAAATTCCTTTAACTCACTACCATTTTCCGGAGTCCAATTTCCCAACAGAAATTTGGATAATTCGAAGTCATATTTTGAAGCTCCGGATTCATTAAAAGTGATATTGGTTTCAAACCAGTGTGGGTGAATATGAGCCTGTACATCATGACCATGTGTTAGCGCTTCTTTTAACTGCTGTTCAACGGCAATGGGAAACTCTGAATAACCCAGTTCGCGATAACGCCAGAGACAAGCCAGGTCACAGAAGAGTGTCATGGGAATGTCAACCTCTTCACATGCTGATAAAACTTTTTTGCTTGTCTCGACAAGAACTTCACGCTCAGTAACATGGTTACCACCAAGAAAAACTTCATAGTCATTTGAATACAGGATGTATATCACGCGCTAATTCTCCATTTCTAGCTCATCTATGTAATCAGGACTCATTCAATTTGAAGTGAGACCGTGAAAGAAATTACCCAGGTGGGTATTACTGTCAATATCTTTATTATATCTAGTCAAATATGTATAAGAATTTTGAATAGAATAAATAATTTGCATCGGTGGAGGAACAAGTTATTCTTCACTTGTTTTAACCCACTTAATAAGATGAGGCATGTAATTGACATTGAAAATCGTTACAGTAATTGGAGCCAGACCACAATTTATTAAAGCTGCTGTCGTCTCTCAGGCCCTCAGAGTAGCCGGACATCAAGAAATCCTGGTCAATACGGGTCAACACTATGATGACAATATGGCCCAGGTTTTTTTTGATGAGATGGGAATTCCCAAACCCCATTTCAATCTAGGAGTAGGTTCTGGCACTCATGCTGCGCAAACTTCTGCAGCTCTTGTGGGTCTTGAAGAAATACTTATTCGCGAGAAACCAGACTGGGTCATCCTCTTTGGAGATACCAACGCAACCATTGCCGGTGCATTGGCAGCTTCAAAACTTCATATCAAAATTGCTCACATTGAAGCTGGCTTGAGATCATTTAATAGAAGGATGCCTGAAGAGATAAATCGAATTGTCACAGATGTCCTCTCAGAAAAGAAATTTGTCCCTACACAGGTCGCTGTAGACAATTTGCATCAGGAGGGGATCACTTCTGGAATTCACATCGTTGGCGATGTAATGGTGGATGCCCTCATGCAATACACGCCCATTGGTGAAGCTCAGTCAGATGTGCTGGCCAGACACCAATTGACAGAGAAATCCTTTGTCTTACTCACCATTCATAGACCGAGTAATGCAGATGATGATATCAGGTTTAAGCACATTCTGGAGGCTGTTGGCTCAGTAGAGCAAACCGTTGTATTCCCCGTACATCCCAGAAGTAAAGCCAGGGTTCAGCGATTGTTAAAGGATGTGAATCGCTCTATACTGACAATAGATCCTGTCGGCTATCTGGATATGATGGTTCTGGAGAAAGCAGCCCATACGATTATCACCGATTCAGGTGGTATCCAAAAGGAGGCATATCTTCATCGCACACCTTGTCTAACCGTTAGAAATGAAACCGAATGGGTTGAAACAGTGAGAGATGGTTGGAACATCCTGGTTGGGGAAACTGTTGAAAAGATTCCTGAATTAGTGAGTAATTTCCCCACACCAACTCGTTGGGAAGCTCATTACGGACAGGGGGATGCAGCGCATACAATTGTTGAAATCCTTGCTAATCAATGATGCTATTGTCAATAATTCCTCAATACCCCAAGAACTTCAAAGGTAAACCATGTTTTCAAAATTGATACAAAACGATAAAGCCAAAGCAGCTGGTATCTTCCTGGTAGTGCTTCTGATCCTCTTTTCTGCAGTCTTTTTTAAGGGATACATTTTTGGTGGGGGTGATACTACTGCGTCACGAGGAATGACCAAACAACTTGGGATTTATCATTCTGAGACAGGTGAGTACCCACTCTGGCAACCCTACATTTTTTCAGGTATGCCTGCCTTCAGTAGTATGATGTATACAAAATGGGTCTATTTCCCCAACTTTGTCCTGGGTTTTCTCAACAAATTAGGTATGCCAGCAATCTGGACAATGATATTGCACTATCTCCTGGCAGCTATGGGTGTCTACACGCTTTTAAGGTATCTCAAGGTTGATTTCCTGGCCGCTCTTCTCAGTGGATTGGCTTATATGCTCATGCCTCTCATGGTTGTGTGGATCTCGGCCGGTCATGGATCCCAAATGATGACAGCCGCGTATCTACCCTGGCTCATTTATGCCACAAAACGAATACTTGACCAGCCAGACTTAAAAGGTCTGATCATCCTTGCTGTTGTAGCTGGTTTACAGCTTCAACGGGGACACGTACAAGTCGCCTATTATGGCTGGATGGCCATTGGTTGGTATGTTGTGATTGAAGTAATCTTCAGGGCAATCGAGAAAAACTGGAAAAATTTCCATCTATCAATCGGATATTTAATTGGAGGTCTGGTTCTTGGAGTTGGATTGGCGGCAGTCCTTTACATTCCTTCCCTGGCTTATGTCGCTCACACTATTCGAAGTGGAAGCGCTGGTGGGGGACTGGAATATGGGTATGCAACGAGCTGGTCATTCCCACCTTATGAATTTCTGGCACTCTTTTTCTCGGACTGGTTTGGTTTTGGTGGGCAAACATATTGGGGAGGGAAATCTTTTACAGAGCATTCTGACTTCATTGGAATGACGCTCCTCATCCTCATGGTTGCAGCATTTTTTAATCGGGAAAACCTCAAAGAGAAAATATTCCTGGTCTCAACCATGTTGCTGGCTTTGCTGATAAGTTTTGGGAGTTATTGGCCCTATCTCTATGATATCCTTTTCAAGCTACTGCCATTTTTTAATAAATTCAGAGTCCCATCCATGATTCTCATACTAATGGAACTCATGGCGGCCGTCCTGGCTGGAATTGGCCTTTACACTTTGGTAAACCTTGATGAAAAACGTCGAGGGGAGCTGGTCAAAGGCATACTCGTTGCAACCAGCATAATGGGTGGCCTCTTTGTCATAGTTCTGCTTTTCAAAGGTATGATAACAGGTGCTTTTTCAAGTGCCCTTACTGCCTCTCCAAAATATCATCCTCAGTTGAGTAACGCCAGAATTGATATGTTTTACTCAAGTGTCATTAAAGGCTTGTTTATCGGGACACTCGGCCTGGCGCTCATATGGGCTTACTTCACTCAAAAAATTAAAGGAATGGTTCTTTCTGTCGTCATGGTAGCTCTGGTTGTAGTGGAGTTGGGTCACATTGATCTACGCTTTACGAAAAAAGCAGTAGCAAAAAAGAGAGTTCTGGCTGGAGAGCAAGCAACACCAGCTATTCGAAAATTAAAACAACTCACTTTAGAGAATCCAGGTCGCATATTCCCCGTCCATACCCTGTTTGGATCAAATGGATGGGCTTTGCATGGTTTGGAATCAATAGGGGGCTATAGTCCTGCAAAATTGAAAATTCTTCAGGACTTTCTAAACTCAACCAATATTGAGCAAACTTTTTTACCAAAATATTATTCACAAACAGCCAGTGGCGCAGCACCAAAACTTATTTCAGAAGTGGATCCTGCACTCAGGAAGCGTCACCTCGATGTGCTCAGGAATCTGAATGTGAAATACCTGGTCTCTCCTTATCCTTTGAATGATCCTCTCTTTAAACTGATAGATCAACCCCTCCATATCATCCGAGGACAACGTGCCCAGGTGCTTATTTATGAGTTTGTAGATGCTTATGAACGTGGGTGGTTTGTCCCAGAAATCAAGACAGTTACGACCTCCACGGCCCTGAGCTCACAGATGGATACCTCTACCAGGAGCCCCGCGGAACTCGCCTATGTTCTTGATCCTGAGAGAAAACTTACTAGCAGCACTTTTGGCGTTGGCACGGTAGCAGTCGAGAAACATTCCCTCCAATCACTAGAACTAAGTACCGATAATGATCAGGATGGGTTTTTGCTTGTAAGCGAGGTCTTTTATCCAGCGGGATGGTCAATTTACATGGATGGTGAGACCAAACTGGAAATGTTCGCCACCAATGAACTTATTCGTGGTATTCCAGTTCCTGCAGGTCAGCATACCTTGAAATTTGTCTATGAGCCAGGATCGGTTATAGCAGGCTTCAGAATCACCTTGTTGTCATTTCTCATCCTTCTGGGTTTGGGTGGGTTACTCATTTATAGAAGCAGGAAATCCACCGAGCAAGAGTAATGCGAGAATTCAGATCAACCACCAACATTAAGCTGGGGCTTTTTGTTCTCAGCATTCTGATTATCAGTGGCTCTCTGCTGTACACAAATTGGTTGGTTAAGGCATTACGTGATGATAATCTTCGTTTTCTAAACTATAACTCGAAATTGTTAGCCAATGCGCTCTCCGCTGACTTGCAAAGCAAAGCCTATCTGGATGAACAGCGTCAATTCTTGAGCTACAATGTCAATCTATATGCAACTGCCCTCTCGGCGGACTCGCCCAGTATGGATTTTGCCTTCAATCAGATTATTCGCAATATCAGTTTTCCTGTAATTATCACTGTGATAGAGAGCGGCGACCAGCTTATCTATGCTCATCGAAATATTGCAGTACCAGCTGACTTAAGCGAAGATGATCTTCAGATATTTCTGCTAGAGACAGTTACCGCAATGGATATCCAGAACGATGCAATACCGGTCAAGTATATGGACCGGGAAATCATGAGGATCCACTTCGGAAGGGTTGAACCAAGGGAGTTTGACGCCATTGTAGAGAATATTTTGCGGGCTGTGAACTTTCCCATGATTTTGACCAAAAAAAATGCCCAGGGGATTGATGAAATACAGGATCATACCATAGTATTGGATACCAGTGTGGAGCCAGATGAGCGTCCTGATATGCTTCAAATGGCTTTACGGCGCATGGACTCAAAAAATGATCCGGTCCCTGTTGAATTTGGAAATGAAACTGTCATGCTCATCCATTATGAGGATTCTGGATTAATCCAGGCGCTGCGTTGGTTTCCATTTATTGAATTTGGTATTATGGGCGGGTTTATCCTGCTGGGTTTTGCAGGGTTTCAGTTTATCAGAAAAGCTGAGCATCGCGGTATCTGGGTCGGGCTTTCAAAGGAAACCGCTCATCAGCTGGGGACACCACTATCATCTCTCATGGGATGGATTGAATTATTGAGGCAGGAGGAGAATAGAGAGCAAACCAGTCAAATTGTAGAGGAGATGGATCGTGATCTACAGAGGCTGAATCAGGTTGCAGACCGCTTCTCAAAAATCGGTGCCGGTGTAAAATTAGAGAATCTTTCTATAAAAGAATTGGTGGAACCGGTGCTTGGATACGTTCAGCGTCGCATTCCACAGTGGGGCAAAACTATAAGCGTTGAATTTGATTGCCCCGAGGATTTTGTAGTATTGGCCCATGCAGAATTGTTTGGTTGGGCGTTTGAAAACTTGTTAAAAAATTCTGTTGATGCCATAAAAGGTGATGAAGGGATGATTCAAGTCCAGGTTCAGCAACGTAGTAACTGGATTCAAATCAGGGTTCGTGATAATGGGGAAGGGATTCCCTTGAGGGATCACAAAAACATCTTCAGGCCAGGGTGGAGTTCAAAAAAACGTGGTTGGGGTCTGGGTTTGAGTCTCGTTGAACGCATCATTCGCGAATACCATCTGGGAGATATCACGGTTGAGTCTGCACCCGGTCAAGGTACCAGCTTTGAAATAAGCCTGAGAACCTCGGCAAGTGACTGAAAATCCTTGATTTTTTCGCGGGGAAATTATGTTTGACATGCCACAGGGCGCCGGTTAGATTACGTCGCTTTTTTGTGACCGTAGGTGGTCATAGACCAAGAATGAGAAGGAATAGAATTGAAAACGTATAATGTAAAAGCAAGTGAAATCGAGAGAGAGTGGTGGATTGTAGATGCCACTGATAAAACACTCGGTAGACTCTCAACTACGATTGCTCAAATCCTGAGGGGAAAGCACAAACCAACCTTTGTTCCCCATCTTGACAGCGGTGATTTTATCGTTGTTACTAATGCAGAAAAAATTCGTGTCACTGGAAATAAAGAAGAACAGAAAACTTATTTCCGTCACAGTGGCTATCCAGGTGGAGCTCGTTTTACATCGTTGAAACAGTTGCGCGAGAAGCATCCAGAACGGATTCTTGAACATGCTGTAAAAGGAATGCTCCCACACAATCGTCTTGGTCGTGCCCAGATCAAGAAATTGAAAATTTATAAGGGTGATTCTCATCCTCATGAGGCACAACAACCCAAACCACTCGAGGTAGGCTAGTCCATGAGTACATCAACTACATTTTATGCTACCGGAAAACGCAAAAGCTCAATTGCTCGCGTTTATATGACCCCTGGCAAGGGCATTATCAAAGTTAACAACCGAGAGCTCGATGAATATTTCGGTCGTAAAACACTGAGAATGATTGTTCACGAAGCATTGGAATTAACAGAGAATACAGGTCGTTATGATATTTCTGTCAATGTTAACGGCGGTGGATTATCCGGACAGGCTTACGCAATTCGGCATGGTATTTCACGTGCTTTGCAGGGTGATAATAATGAACTACGGCCAGTGCTTAAAAAAGCCGGTCTGCTAACCCGTGATGCTCGTAAGAAAGAGCGTAAAAAATACGGTTTGGCCGGTGCACGTAAAGCCTATCAGTTCTCAAAACGTTAAAAAGTTTTTTCAGGAGTTTTAATGCGCAATATTTCACTAGAGGATCTACTCGCTTCCGGAGCCCATTTTGGTCACATGACCAGTAACTGGGATCCAAATATGGCTGAATATATCTTCACCCAGAAAAATGGTGTTCACATCATTGATCTGTATAAGACCATTGATCAGATGAACAAAGCCATTGATCTGGTGAGTTCGACAGTTAAAAAAGGTGGATCCATTCTCTTCGTAGCTACGAAAAAAGCTGCAAAAACAGTTGTGGAAGAAGAGGCTGATCGCTGCGGTATGTTCCATGTTACTGAACGCTGGTTGGGTGGAACGCTGACAAACTTCATGACCATAAAAAAATCTATCAAGCGCTTACACTTACTTGAAAAAGACGAAACCAGTGGTGTCGCTGAGACCTTGACTAAAAAAGAACTCCTGATGCGTACCCGTGAACGTAATCGTTTACAGACACAACATCGTGGTATCAAGGATATGCGACGTCTTCCTGATGTAGTTATCGTTGTCGATGCAAAAAAAGAGACTATCGCTATTGCCGAAGCTCTGAGACTGGAAATTCCAATTGTAGCAGTTGTTGATACAAATACTGATCCTCGTAAAGTTGATATTCCAGTTCCTGCAAATGATGATTCAATTCAGGCTGTTCGTTTACTCATGGGAACCCTTGCAGATGCAATTCTGGAAGCAAAGGGCATTTCCAAGGTAAAAGAAACTGAAGAAGCAACTGCTTAAGACCCAAAATATTTTAAACCTGGAGAAAATGTAGAATGGCTATAACAGCTGCTGCGGTAAAAGAGCTGCGTGATAAAACTGGAGTCGGCATGATGGAGTGTAAAAACGCCCTATCTGAAGCCGATGGAAATATTGAAAAAGCAATCGAAATCCTTCGTAAAAAAGGTATCGCTAAAGCTGCTAAAAAAGTCGGACGAGCTACTAAAGAAGGTCTGGTCTTCAGCTATATCCATGCTGGTGGCAAGCTGGGTGCACTGGTTGAGATTGCATGTGAAACTGATTTTGTTGCCAAGACTGACCAGTTCCTGGAACTAGGTCATAGCATTGCCATGCATATTGCTGCTGCAGGTCCAGATGTTGTTAAACGTGACCAGGTTTCTACAGCTGAGCTAGAAAAAGAATCAGAAATATTCAAGGTACAGGCTTTGAATGAAGGCAAACCTGAAGCCATCGTTGAAAAAATTGTTACTGGTCGTCTGGAAAAATATTACAAGGAAGTTGTTCTTATGGAACAGCCTTATGTAAAAGATCCAGATAGAACCATTACAGATCTGCTCAATGAGACTATCTCATCTCTGGGTGAAAACATGTCTGTTACACGCTTTCAGCGTTTTGCAGTCGGAGAGTCCCCCGCCAGCGCAGAATAATCCTATTAAATATAGGCGGAAATATGTCAGCCGGATCGATCTACAAGCGTATACTCCTTAAACTAAGTGGTGAATCGCTGGCAGGTGATTCGGCTCTTTCTATTGATACAAACGTCCTCGATCAGATGACCTCGGATCTACAAGCTGTCGTCAAGATGGGTGTAGAGGTCGGGATTGTCATCGGTGGTGGAAATATTTTTCGCGGGCTTTCTCAAAAGGCCAAAGATATGAATCGCGTAGCAGCTGATCATATGGGTATGTTGGCTACCGTGATCAACGCAGTGGCTCTGGGAGATGCTATTAAGCGCAAGGGGATGAAAGCCAGTGTCCTCACCGCGATTGAGATGAATGAAATTGCTGAGCCCTTTTCGCAGAGAAAAGCCATTCAAGAGCTTGAAGCAGGTAAGGTTGTGATCTTCGCTGCAGGTACCGGCAATCCTTTTTTTACAACCGATACAGCCGCAGCCTTAAGGGGAGTTGAAATAGAAGCAGATGTTTTACTCAAAGGCACCAGAGTAGACGGGATATATTCAGCCGATCCTGAAAAGGATCCCAATGCAGAGTATTTACCCAGCCTGAACTATGATGAAGTGATGAATAATAATTTACGGGTAATGGATCAAACGGCTTTTGCACTTTGTCGTGAGAATAATCTTGCAGTTCATGTCTTTAACATGGAAATTCCAGGAAATTTATTAAAAGTGATACAAGGCGATGCCATTGGATCTGTAGTTGGAGGAAATCATGCTGAATGAATTGTTTAAAGATGTTGATCATAGAATGCATATGTCTGTGGAGCACGTAAGACATGAGTTTACCGGTTTGCGTAGTGCCAGGGCCTCTGTTACCCTGGTAGAACACATTAAAGTTCCTTACTATGGTAATCCAACACCACTGAATCAAGTCGCAAATTTAAGCGTTCCTGAACCTCGCCTCATCGTGGTCCAGCCCTGGGATAAGAGTCTTATGGCAGAGATTGAAAAAGCAATCATGGCAGCTGACCTGGGTTTAAACCCCGCCAATGATGGTGTCAATATTCGTATTCCGATTCCCGCTTTAAATGATGAACGTCGTCAGGAGCTCATCAAGCACATGCATAAGTTGGCTGAAGAAGGTCGTATTGGAGTCCGCAATGTTCGTCGGGATGCCAACGATAATATCAAAAAAGCCGAGAAAGATTCTGAAATCTCAGAAGACAATTTTAAGAGGGCAACGGCAAATATTCAGGAAATGACCGATAAATATATTAAAGAGATTGATGAAGCGGTTAAGATTAAAGAAGATGATATTATGACTATCTAATTGACGATACAAGTTTGGATAAAAAAAAGCTCCGAGTAAATCGGAGCTTTTTTGTTTTAATTATGAAGATGCGATTTAAAGTTTATCAGCATTTTTCTCCAGATAAGAAGCGACACCAGCAAAATTCTCCTGCATTGTGTCATCACCTTCCTGCCATCCAGCAGGGCAAACTTCACCATGTTCTTGGTTAAAGCTAAGTGCATCGACCATTCTCAGCATCTCATCAACATTTCTACCTAGAGGCAAATCGTTAATAACAGCGTGACGAACAATTCCTTCCTCATCTATAAGGAAGGAAGCTCTCAATGCAACATCACCATTTACTGTGGTCTCTTCTTCACCTTCTTCAGTCAATACGGCTGCTGGTGTGGATCCTTTAAGGACATCATATGATCTGGCAATCTTCTTTTCGATATCTGCCAGAATTGGATATTTGATATCGCCGATACCACCATTATTAATATCGGTGTTCTTCCAGCCATAATGGCTCCACTTTGAATCTACTGAGCAACCAATTACCTGAACGCCACGCTTCTCAAAATCAGCGAGACGATGGTTAAATGCCAAGATTTCGGTGGGACATACGAATGTGAAATCCAGGGGATAAAAGAATAAGACAACTTTTTTGCCTTTATAATCAGATAAACTGATTTCTTTAAATGAATTATCACCCATGATGGCTGTTGCTTTAAATGCTGGTGCTGGTCTTGTAACTAACATTTGAGTTATTTCTCCCGTTTAATGGTTTGGGGTTCATCCCCATTTATTTAAGTAGTAATCATTACTGTTAATATAGAATTAAACAAACGGCCTGCAAGTGAATACTAACTGATCGTTTTGTGACAAACAGCTCGCTTACATCATGCATGAGAGGTCAGAATAAGTGAAAATATTTATTGGATATGGATAACCTATTGATGTAAACTCAGCCAATTATCGGGACATTAATGTCATTAATATTATAAGAAAGGATTGTCCATTGAAAAGGCACCTCAAATATTTACTCCCCATCCTTTTGCTGTTTCCATTTGTATTGTCCGGTCAGATACAAGACAGACATGTTGCCAGTACTGTGGAAAAATATTTTGCTCGTAACAGAAGTGCTCCGACAATCATATCCGCTGAGGTAGTGGACGACTTTTTATATGGAAGAACACTGAAAATCAGGATTCAAGGTCATCGTAATAGTGAAAATGAGGATCTTGGTTTCGCCTTTGGTGCAGCTGCAGCTATTGCCAACCAGGCCACAAACACTTTTGAAGCACTCTGGGTAGAAATGGATGTACGCTATAAGGGGGTTGAGACGACCATTGCTGTTGCTCCGGCTCAATGTAGCATAGAGGCAATTGTATTGAAGTCACGTAGTTTTGGTGATTGGTGGGAGAACTGTCTCGAAATATTATAGCACATAGGGTATCCCGCATCCTCTATGAAGTCATTTCCCAATGACTCACCCAAAACAGCTCCATTTATAAGGAATTACAAGGTCCCAACAGCCGATGCAGGTTGGAATGATCTTAGCCCCCGTTTAGATTAGCGCGGCTTATAAACAATTAAGGAGTTTTAACATTATTATGATCGCAAACATTATGCTCATGGCTGCACCAGCAGGTGGTGAAGCCGGTAACCCAATCCTAAGTTTTCTACCCATTATTTTGATGTTCGGTGTATTTTACTTTCTACTCATCAGACCTCAAACCAAACGTCAGAAAGACGCTGAGAAGATGCGGACCGAACTCAAGAAGGGTGACCACATTATTACTACTGGCGGAATTCATGGTACCATCGAAGGTATAAAAGACAATGATATTCTGTTGGTAAAAACAGCCACCGATACAAAACTGCATGTAGGTAGAACAGCCGTAACCACGGTGAAAACTAAATAGTATCATGCTGTACGAAATTCAGACCTATGGTAAGGATGTCCTAAGAACCAAGACGGAAAAGATTCTGCAGATTGATGATAATCTTCGGGAAATCGTTGCCAATATGTTTGAAACAATGTATGCAGCTGAAGGTATCGGCCTGGCCGCTCCTCAGGTGGACAATTCTATTCGCTTGTTCGTTATTGATCTTGCGCCCATCGATGAAGAAGAGGGTAGACGAGTATTTGTAAATCCCAAAATTCTGGAATTTGGAGATACGCAGGATGAATACGAAGAAGGTTGCCTCAGTATTCCCACTATTAAAGAGATTGTGACACGACCCACTAGCATCCGAATTACTTATCAGGATATGTATGGTAAGCATTATGATGAAGAAATTGATGGATTCCTGGCTAGAGTGATTCAACATGAGTATGATCATCTTGAAAAGACACTGTTTATTGATCATTTAAGTTCATTAAAGAAGTCACTCATAAAGAAAACACTCAAGAAGATTGCCAGTGGCGAAATAGAAGTCGAGGCCTCAGAAAACTTTGAATTATAGAAGGTCAAACTGACCTCTTTATCACTTCGCATACTCGCTGGGAAACGAGAGCCATTGACCTATCTACTTCAACCATACAAAATGGTCTGAAATACTATGAATAATCCTACACCACTCAAAATCGTCTTTATGGGAACCCCTGATTTCGCAGTTCCTGCCTTAAAAGCTTTAAATAGCAGCCCACATCATATCCAGGCTGTCGTTACTGTTCCAGACAAGCAGCAGGGTAGGGGACGCCGTGAGAAGCCGTCTGCGGTGAAAATAGTAGCCCTGGAATTTGGTCTCCCTATTCTTCAGCCCGAAAAACTCACATCTCCCGATTTTATTTCCACGCTCAAGGAATTGACCCCTGATGTGATCGTGGTGGTGGCTTTTAAAATTTTGCCCGAAGCGGTCTTTATTCTCCCAAAATATGGGTCATTTAATCTACACGCCTCACTACTGCCCAAATATCGAGGAGCAGCTCCAATACACTGGGCTCTGCTCAACGGTGACGTTGAAACTGGTGTAACTACTTTTTTCCTGAAGCGTAGAGTGGACACGGGAAATATTATCAAACAAATAAAAATTCCCATTCTTCCCGAGGACAATCTTCATACTCTTTATGCAAGATTGTGTGAGGTAGGAGCAGAGTTGGTGTTAGAGACTACTAATCTTATTGCAAATGGCTCTAATGTTGCCGGTGAGCAGGATAATAGCCTGGCAAGTCCTGCCCCAAAGGTGACTTCGGAGACCCGCTTATTAGATTTTCAAGAAAATGCTGAGAAGTGCCATAATCGAGTTCGAGCATTTGCACCTTCACCAGGGGCTTTCACACATCGCGATAGTGGCTTGTTAAAAATCCTATCCACCAGGAGAGTTGAAGGGCTGGGGGCACCTGGAACAATCCTTCAAGTCTCAGAGGATGGATTTACTGTTGCCTGTTCTGAAGGAGCCCTGGAGATCACTTCTGTGCAACCTGAAAGTAAAAAAGTCATGGATGCAGCCTCATATTTAAGGGGTTATCCGATTGAGATTGGGGATATACTTGGCTAATACTCCTCGAGAACTTGCCTATAAGACGCTACTCGCAGCCGAGAAAAATTCCTCCCATGGGATTGATGAACTGCTATCGAATGCACTGCAACAGAGTGAGTTAACCCAACAAGAAAAACGCTGGAGTATGGAGCTTGTCTATGGTGTGACTCGGATGAAGCTCCAATTAGATGAATGGATTACTCTCGCTTTTAAAGGGCGCTATCGTAAAGCTCAACACGGGGTGAAATGCCTGCTTCGAATGGGAGTATTTCAACTTAAGCATATGCAGACCTCCGAGCATGCCGCTATCAATGAAACGGTTGCTTTGAGCAGGCGTGTGAAACAAGCTCAAGCCAGCGGGTTGGTGAATGCAGTGCTTCGTAAAATTCAAAAACTTGAATTGGATGATTTGTTAAAGCATTCCAGCAATGATATCCAGCGTCTCTCAGTTGAAACTTCCCACCCACAGTGGCTATTGCATAAATGGATTTCACGTTATGCGCAGCCAGATGTATATAGTTTATGCCAGCACAATAATACTGCTCCCCTAATTTGGATTCGACGAAACGTCCAGGTCGTAGGTGCTACAGATTTTGAAGCGCTTCTGGGAAAATTGGATATCACCTTTAAAAAATCAGAGGTGTTAGATGTATTCTATGAAATAAGTAGTGCATCAGCCCTTTTTAGCACGCAAGAATTCCACGCAGGTTGGTTCTCATTTCAGGATTTAGCTGCCGGTGTTGTCGCCTCTTTACTGGAACCTGAAGCCGGTGATATTATTGTAGATACTTGTGCTGCACCAGGCGGAAAAATGGCCTTTATGTCAGAAATGTCTGGAGGACAAGCGAGCATCATTGCCTGTGATGCAAGTAGTGCCAGACTATCGAGAGTTAGAGAGAACATTCAGCGCCTGGGACTGAAACAAATTGAAGTACGCGAGCTGGATGCGGCAGTGGATAAACTCCCTGAAGCCAATAAAATATTGCTTGATGTTCCCTGTTCTGGAACCGGCGTTTTAAATCGCAGACCTGACGCCCGTTGGAAGCGTCAAGCTTCTGACATCGATTCACTGGTTAATATTCAATCCCATATCCTCACCAATAGCTGGAAATTCTTAAAACCCGGTGGTTTGCTTGTTTATGCCACCTGTACCTTGGAGCCCGAAGAAAATTGGGAGCTTGTGGATCAGGTCATTGAACAATTGGAGCAGGCCAAAGTTGAAGCCATTGAAGATGAAATACTTAAACCATACATTGATGAAAGAGGTGCATTGTCTACATTACCATGGACGCACCGTATGGACGGAATGTTTGCCGTAAAAATTAGAAAAATGACATGAAAATAATTAGAGACTATTTACTCATTTTTGCCGGGCTTGGAATTATTGTGGCACTTGCTTTCAATAACGTCATCTTACCCCTGTATGTAAATTGGAATAACGAGATTCGCGTACCCAGTCTTACCCATACAGATCTTGACAAAGCCACAAAAATTCTCAATGAGCGTACTCTGGAATGGACCATTAAGGATACTATATTCAGGCGAGATATTCCCAGCCGGTTTATTATGGATCAATACCCCGAAGCTGGACAAATGGTGAAAGAAAATAGAAAAATTCAGCTCACCATTAACCTGCCCCCGGCAAAATTGGAAATGCCCGATCTGATTGCCATTACTGAACGGCAGGCTAAAATTGCATTGGATCGTTTGGCTCTTATCCTGGTTGAAACGCTTGTAGACTCCTCTGATCTTTACGAACGAACCGTTGTAATACGACAGTCAGTCCTGGCTGGCTTACCAGTAGCTCCAGGTGATTCAATCACCATCACTGTGAGCCTGGGAAAGAGAAATCTTAAAAAAACGATGCCTGATTTGCTCAATAAGAGCCTTGATGTGGCTACAAGAACTCTGGAATCACAGGGTTTTACTCTGGGAGAGATTCAAACCACTGAAAATTCGGAGCTATTACCTAACACTGTGGTTTCACAGTCTGTAACTGCAGGCAAAGAATTTCCACGGGAACGGAATATTCTGGTTGATCTCTTGATAACGGACGGATATTAAGTGGCACTCACTATGAAACCTCAAATCTCACCATCAGTGCTTTCGGCTGATTTTTCTAAATTGGGGGAGCAAATCGCATCAGTAGCTGGGAATGGAGGAGAGGTATTGCATCTCGATGTCATGGATGGTCATTACGTACCAAATTTGACTTTTGGGCCTCTACTGGTGAAAGCCATGCGGAAAATGACTGATATGATTTTGGAAGCACATCTCATGATATCGGATCCAGATCAGTACATTGAAAATTTTGTCAAAGCCGGTGCTGATATTGTTCTGGTACATCCTTCAACTTGTGCATCTGTTCGTGACACTCTGCGGAACATCAAGTCTTTGGGAGCAAAGGCTGGTCTCGTGGTTAATCCTGGTGAAAAGCTCTCTATAGTTGCACCCTATCTAGCAGAAATGGACCAGTTACTTATCATGTCTGTTGTGCCTGGGTTTGGTGGTCAATCTTTTATGCCAGAAGTCCTTAATGATTTACCAGAATTGCGACCATCCCTCCAAAAGAACAATGTATTAGTGGAGATTGATGGTGGCATTAACCAAAGCACAATCGGCTTAGTTCTTGACAAGGGAATTAATCGGTTTGTCGCAGGTTCAGCAGTATTCAATAAAGATGCCTCGCCGGGAGTAAATTTTAATACGCTCCAAACCTTAGCTGCAACGGGTAAATGAGTTTAGCCAAGCTTCGAAGTCATGAAATTGTACGCAAGGCAATTCATTTAAGTAGTAGTATCATACCGCTATCATACTGGTTTTTCTTTGAGAGACATTTCACACTCGAGATTGTCATATTGCTAGCCCTGGGTTTTCTTACAGCAGACTATTTGAGACTAAAATCTGGTGGTGTTGAGAAACACTTCTTGCGCGTATTTGGATCTGCACTCAGACAACATGAACAGAAAAATTTAACCGGCGCAACCTATGTCTTTACAGGCTCAGTCGTAGCCATCTTTCTATTTCCAAAAGAGATTGCCGTCCCAGCCTTACTCATACTATCAATTTCTGATACGCTGGCAGCCCTGGTTGGAATACCCTTTGGGAAACACAAGTTCTTGAAAAAATCTCTAGAGGGCAGTACAGCCTTCTTCATCAGTACGGCAATCATTTTGAGTATATTTTTTCCTGAGAGTCTTCTGATAAATTTAGCCATTGCAGCAATTGTCACCCTTGCTGAAGCATATCCTATGAATCTCGATGATAATTTTCTTATTCCCATTCTGTCAGGTATTTTACTAAGTCTTGCAAGTTTGTTATAGTTAGATTCGGAATCAAACGATGACCTTTCTAAATCCTTTCTTTCTTTGGTTTCTGCCACTGATCTCAGTCCCGATAATCATCCATTTGCTGGCCAAACGCAAAAGCAAACTGATTGAGTTTCCATCTCTGAAATTTCTCAAGCTATTAGAGCAGGATGCCCTCAGAAAATTCAATGTGAAACAACTCATTCTGCTCATCATTCGAACCTTAATGATCCTGCTGATTATCCTGGGCTTTGCTCGTCCTGGTCTTGAAAGAAGCAGCGGCTTTAGATTAAACTCAGGTAGTATTGATCTCCTGGTTATTGCACTGGACAATACTGCCTCTAATCGATCTAACCTGCAACAATCGGATAAGTCATGGTTACATGAGTTTAGTGCCGACCTTGCTGCCAAAGGTTTTAAAGTCGCTTATTGTGGGTTAGCAGATCTACAGCTTAAAGAATCCCTGGATGAAATCGGGGCAGAGTTTGCTGATATTTATGCGGAAGACTTTACAAATGCATTCTCATCCCAGATCAATTTGGAGCAATATGAGCGCAAGTCCTTGCTCTGGATCGGAGATGGGCAAGATGCCCGTGAGCATCTGGAAACCTTAGCGGGCTGGAAAAAATATTTGTTGATGCAACCCGTTGAGAATGATGCAGGTATCAGCCTTGTCAAACTTCCTGGACAGGGAATTCACCTCAATGACACCTATGAGATGCTAGTCGATATTGAGCACTCACCAGATATCCAGGAACCCCTGAGCCTGGAACTCATGATAAATGAGAAGCGGCAGAATCAAGTCGTGGTTGAAGTAAATCAAAGTTCAATTGTTATGACAGCACGTGTTGAGGAGGGTGGCTACCAGAGTGGCCGCTTGATGTTGGCGACAGATGAGGCCAGTTATAACAATGAGCGACATTTTATCCTGCCGGCTGAAGGTGATATTTTGGTTCAAGTGCTCCGTACCAGGCAAATACCGGATTTCTGGGCCATTATTGAAGCATCTGTTGAGGAACAGGGCTTAAATCTGAACATACGGGTATTGGACTATTCTGAGATTGATAACCTTGATCTTAGCAAGGGTGGCACAGTTATCGTTGATGATGCCAGCTTGCTCGTTCCCTACAATTGGAATCGCTTTAAAGCATTTATTGCTGGTGGGGGACAACTCATTCTATTTGGAAACGGAGGGGCATCCATGGCGAATATGCTCGGTTTCCAGTCACAGCTTGTTGAGGAGGTCAGCCGATTCCCACTCGGATTATACCTTACTGGTTCAACGACTACAAAATTCAACACAAGTCCACTCAAAGCTCTCATTGAAGAAAATAGACTTAAGGTATATAAGCGATTCAAAAGTCGGGGTGATGAGTTGGGAGAAACCTGGGTTCGCTTTCTGGATGATCAACCCTTCATGGGTGCCAGTAAGTTACAAGAGGGTCGTGTCGTTTGGATTAACACAAACTTTAGTATGAGTGGCAGTAACCTGCCACTGCTTGGCATATTCCCAACCCTGGTGATTCAATTGGCTCAATCTCAGGATTTGAAAACTCAGACAGACATGTACAATTCCAATGTAGGTGATACCCTTCATTTTTATCCACTGGCACAAGTGAACGATAATAGCCCCTTCAGTATTCAACGTCCCGATGGGACCATAGATTATTTATCACCTGATTTGGATTATACCCTTCACTACCCCAACACGAATTTGCCAGGCATCTACAAGTTGACCAGGGGACGCCAGGTAGTTCAGCCGATTGCAGTGAACATTTCATCCCATGAAGCTCAAGCACATCGGACAGTTTATTCGTTTGGGGAGAGTGATATATTCGTAAGTTCAAAAGCCTCTGAGATAGAGACTGAGGTATTAGAACAGGGATCCAGTCTGGCTCTATGGCCATTTCTTTTCATGATGGTATTTCTTCTCTGGCTAGCTGAAACCTATTTATCTAGAATTAAAGCAACTTGGCGGCAAAATGTTTGAAACCACTTTAGAAAAAGAAAAAGCACTACTCGTAGGGGTTGTTCACGGACAACAATCAGTATCGGATGTTGAAGAAAATCTGGCCGAGTTAGGACTTCTAGCAACTACCGCTGGGGCTATCGTATGTGGTGAAGTCATCCAGAAACGCAATCAGGTTCACGCTGCCCTTTATGTTGGTAAGGGTAAAGTTGAAGAGATTGTTTCCAAGGTCGAGATGCTCAAAGTTGCTCTGGTTATCTTTGATGATGAACTCTCTCCGGCTCAAACCAAAAATTTGCAGAAATTGTTTGATAAAGCCCGGGTTACCGATCGAAGTACTTTAATCCTGGAAATTTTTGTCCGTCACGCCAGTAGTAAGGAATCAAAAACGCAAGTTGAGCTGGCCCAACTCCAGTATCTATTACCCCGGCTTACACGTGCATGGACTCACCTGGAGCGACAGCGGGGAGCAACCTCAACCCGTGGTGGTATGGGAGAAACCCAGATAGAGATTGATCGACGACTCATTCGGAATCGTATTTCCATGCTGAAGAAAGAGCTGAAGAAAATTGAAATACAACGGGATACGAGACGCAAGCAACGTGACGATATGTTCAAAGTTGCTCTCGTGGGATATACTAATGCAGGTAAATCTTCGCTGATGAATTTATTCTCTGATGCTGGTGTACTGGTTGAGAACAAACTTTTTGCTACCCTGGATACAACAGTTCGAAAGATTTCTGTACTCGATCATGAAATTCTACTCAGCGACACTGTAGGCTTCATCCACAAACTGCCCCATCATCTCGTGGCTTCCTTTAAAAGCACCTTGCAAGAAGTGCGGCTAGCAGACCTCATTCTCATCGTCATCGATTTGAGTGATCCCCAATATGAAAAGCACTTAATAACGGTCAATGAAGTTCTGATGGAACTGGGTGTGTCTGAAAGTCAAACCGTAACCGTTTTTAATAAAATTGATCTAATTGAAGGTCAGGAAACTCTTTCTGGGGCATTAAAGGAATACGCTGATGCCGTTCCAGTTTCAGCCCTTCGACAAGTCAATATTCAGCAGCTCGAAGAGAAAATTATTGAAATCCGGCAGAGTGGCTACGTGGTAGAGACCTTAAAACTTGACCATTCCCAGCAAAAGTTTCTGGCCTCGCTGCATCGTACTGCAGAGGTCCTTAATATTGATTATGAAGAAGATCATATTTTGGTAGAAGTCAGAGTAAGGGCCAGTGCTCTCGAGCAAATCAGAAAAGAAAGTCAGAACGGGACAGCCAAACAGTGAATACACCGAAAATAGGTCTGGTTCTGGGCAGTGGAGCCTCCCGGGGTTGGGCGCATATAGGTGTTATCGAGGCCCTGGAAAAACACGGAGTCGAAGTTGGTCTCATTACGGGTGCCAGTGCTGGCTCTTTTATCGGGGCTGCCTATGCTGGTGGGGGCTTAGATCAGGTCAAGAAGTTTGCTCTCGATATGGATTGGAAAGCGGTTCTATCGTATCTCGATCTGGCATTTCCTCGTTCCGGATTTATTGAGGGTCAGAAGGTAGCTGAACTTATCGAGCTATTCACCCGGGTTGATCAATTCGAGGATTTGAGAATTCCCATGATTATGGTTGCCACAAATATGTTTACTGGCAAGGAAGTCAGGCTATCTCAAGGGAGTATAACGCATGCACTCCGGGCAAGCATGGCGGTACCTGGCTTACTTACTCCAAAATTCATTAACAATGAGTGGCTGGTTGATGGAGGTGTCGTCAATCCGTTACCCATCGATGTTTGTCGGGATGCTGGGGCAGATATTGTCATTGCAGTTGATATTAATTCGGAAAGGATTGCCAAGAGAAACCACCCTCCCAAAGATCAGGATTGGGTAAAAAACTCTGAAAAGATAGAAAAAAAACGCCTAGAGGTCATTAAATCCTGGACCGATAGATTCGGGCCAACTGGCAAGACATTAGGGACTAAAATTGATCAATGGTTTAGCAGAGAGGCGCCATCTCCTCATATTTTTGAAGTCCTGGGGTCATCCATAAATATTATGCAGAAGAAAATTGAAGAAATGAACCTTCTCACCCATGAACCCGATATTCTGCTTGCTCCGAGACTTGGAGATATGAGTTTTTTCGACTTTGATCATGCTGAGCGAGCCATCAACGAAGGCTTTAAGTGCTGCGAAAAATCGATACCAGATATACTCAAAAAAATAGATGATTATTCACTTCAAGTCTGATCTTTAGCTCCACCTTATACTATTCAAAATAATAATTTTCTAATTCTTGTTATAAATCGGAATAACCTTTTGCTATTCGAAGTATAAGGCACTTTATTTGCACTTCTCATTTATGGAGAATGAACGCTAGAAAGTGAGTTTGATGTATGACAAATGAATTGAAGGATAAAAAAGCTCTAACAAAGTTAAAAGAGCAATATCCTGACAAATTTGTATCCGTCAATCAAGCCATTAAATCCATTCACAGGGGTGATAGAATATTTGTTCACACAGCCTGTGGTGAACCCCAATACCTCCTCAAATCATTGGCAGAATACATTGAATCTGATCCTAAGGCTGTATTTGATGCTGAAGTGCTTCAGGTCTGGTCATTGGGGCTGGCTCCCTATGCCCAGGAAAAGTTCAAACACAACTTCAGACACAACTCCTTCTTTATCGGGAATAGTACCAGAAATGCTGTAAACAGTGGTCTGGCAGATTATACTCCCATTTTTCTTTCGGAAATACCTAAGCTCTTTCAACGAGGTCACGTTCCTGTGGATGTGGCTCTGATTCAAACTTCCTGTCCAGATCCCCATGGCTTTATGAGTCTGGGGGTCAGTGTTGATATTGTCAAGGCTGCCACCGAAAAAGCCCAAACGATCATTGTCCAGATCAATCCCCAGATGCCGCGGGTACATGGTGATGGATTTATTCATATATCTGATGTGGATTACGCCATTTATCATGATGAACCTTTGCTGGAGTATGAGGATGTACTGGATAATGAAGTGGCCGACCGGATAGGGAAGTATGTCTCAACCTTGATCGAAGATGGGAATACGATTCAAGTTGGGTATGGTTGTTTGCCAAATGCCATTTTAGCAAACCTGAGCCACAAAAAGCATTTGGGTGTTCATACTGAATTACTGGGAGACGGACTGGTTGCGTTGATGAAATCGGGTGTGATTGATAATTCCAATAAATCGATCAATCGTGGTAAAACCATCGCGACCTTCAGTATGGGTTCTGCAGCTACCTATGAGTACCTCCACGATAATCCCTTTATAGAGTTCAAAACGGTTGATTATACGAATGATCCCAGAGTTATTGCCCAGCATGAGAATATGACTGCTATTAACTCGGCACTGGAGATTGATCTCACTGGTCAAGCGACGGCAGAATCATTGGGGAAAGTATTTTATAGTGGGATTGGTGGTCAGGCAGATTTTATGCGCGGTGCTATACTGGCCAACAAGGGAAAAACCATTCTTACCATGCCTTCTACGGCAGAAAATGGGGAAGTCTCCAGGATTGCTACATTCTTGAAATCAGGCGCTGGAGTGACACTCAATCGAGGTGATGTCCACTATGTGGTTACGGAGTATGGAATAGCCTACCTCCATGGGAAGAATATCCGTGAGCGAGCCATGGAATTGATTTCCATCGCCCATCCCAAATTCAGAGCGAAGTTGATCCGTAAGGCTAAGAAATGGAATCTTATTTACCAGGATCAAGCCTTTATCGCAGGTAAAGCAGGGGAATATCCTGAAAAGGTCGAAACTTTCAGAACCACATCAACTGGGTTGGAGATTTTCATTAGACCAGTAAAAATTAGCGATGAGCCCCTTTTGAAGGATTTTTTCTATTCCCTGTCAGATGCGAGTTTGCAGAGAAGGTTTATTTCTGAACGGAAAGACATGCCACACGAGCGACTACAGGATTTTGTAGTCATAGATTATACTAGCGAAATTATTCTTTTGGCGTTCACCCAGGAAGGGGATACGGAGCAATTAGTTGGTTTAGGACAATATGCTATCATTGGTTCAACTCATACTGCCGATGTAGCCTTTGTAATCAGAGATGATCATCAGGAATTGGGTATTGGTAAGGAATTGTTGAAATACTTGACTCTGTTAGCCAAGAAACAAGGTCTGCTTGGATTTACTGCAGACGTAATAATTAGTAACGCACGCATGATGCGCCTGTTTGAAAGTATGGGCTTTGATGTGCAGAAACATATTTCAGATGGAATGTACGAGATGAAGATGACATTCCTGGAGAGTAAGTGATAGTGGAAAAACCTGATATAAAATATTTGTTTGAGCCCAGATCTGTGGCTGTCATCGGGGTCAGTCAAGAACCTGGTAAGATTGGCTTCAAAATTCTGGAAAACATGCTCTATGTGGGTTACAAGGGAGACATTTACCCGGTTAATCCGAAAGGTGGTCAAGCCCTGGGTTATGACATTCTTAAAAGTATTGAGGATGTTGAGGGTGAGGTCGATGTAGCCGTTATAGCCATTCCTGCACGTTTTGTTTATGATGCAGTAGTGAGTTGTGCTAAAAAGAAAGTCAAAATGTTGACTATCATATCTTCTGGTTTTTCCGAAATTGGAAATCTGGAAGAAGAACAACGTGTTCTACAATATGCACGTGCACACAATATGAGAATATTGGGTCCAAATATATTTGGGCATTATTCTTCCAAGGTTGCTCTGAATGCAACCTTTGGTCCACGGGATATCCGTGAGGGCAATGTGGCCATTATTACTCAGAGTGGTGCTCTGGGGATTGCCATGATTGGTAAAACCGCTGTCCAGAATATTGGTTTGTCTTCTATCATTTCGGTTGGGAATAAGACTGATATCAATGAAGCCGACCTGCTTGAGTATCTCATCACCCAGGCAGAGACTAAAATCATCCTGATGTATATCGAAGGCATCCAGGAAGGTGAGCGTCTCGTTAAGGTATTAAAGCGTGCTACCAAGGTCAAACCGGTGATTGTGATCAAGTCTGGTCGCTCCAAGCGTGGTGCAGTTGCAGCAGCGAGCCATACCGGGTCTCTGGCGGGCTCTGACAAGGTTTTTGATGCCATCATGCGGCAGTGTGGTGTATTGAGGGCTGAGAGCATCCAGGAAGCGCTTGAATGGAGCAAATTTCTCTCACATTCAGCTGTACCCCAGGGTCCCAATGGGATCATCATTACCAACGGTGGTGGTGTAGGTGTTATGGCCACCGATGCCTGTGAAAAGTATGATATTAAGCTCTATGATGATCAGGATAAATTGAAGGAAACCTTTGAAAGTGTTGCCCACGGATTCGGCTCCACAAAAAATCCTGTGGATATCACCGGAGAGGCATCCAAAGCTGATTATGTGAAAGCCCTTCAAGAAGCTCTGGTTGACGATTCTATTCATTGTGTCATGGCACTCTATTGCGAAACGGCTATGATGAACTCTCAGGAGCTGACTGAGATGATTGATGAAATGTATGAACAATATAAAGCCAAGGGTAAGCCTATCACGTTTTCTGTTTTTGGTGGTGAACTCACAGAAATTGCAATTACAGCCCTGCACAAGAATAACGTTCCAGTTTATCGTGATGTCTATGATGGTGTATCCTGTATGGGTGCTATTCAGTCCATACGCAAAGTTCAGTCCTCTGAAGAAGCAGAACCAGTTACAGCTGAGATCGATGTTGATGCCATCAATACACTTATTGATAGTGCTCTGGCAGACGGAAGAAGCTTTCTTTTAGCAGAAGAGGGGCAAGGCTTATTGAATGCCGCTCAACTCCCTGGCCCACGTGGTGGTGTAGTGCAATCTGTTGAAGCGGCTGTTAAGCTTGCAGATGAAATTGGATATCCTGTGGTCATGAAAGTGGTATCCAGAAATATCCTCCATAAAAGTGATGCAGGTGGTGTGCTTCTCGATCTGGATAACCCGGCAGAAGTCATTGATGGTTATCAGACTATTATTCACTCCTGTAAAGCCAATGTACCCAATGCCATTATCGATGGTATAGAAGTTGTTGAACAAATCACAGCAGGTACAGAAATTATTATTGGCGCTCGCCGAGATGCCAATTTTGGTACCACAATTATGTTTGGTTTGGGTGGTATATATGTTGAAGTGATGAAGGATGTCGCTTTCAGGGCGATACCACTTTCCAACCGGGAACTTAGATCAATGATTAAAGAGATTCGCTCATATCCACTCCTGTTGGGTGTAAGGGGTGAAGCTCGTAAAGATATTGAAAGTATTATTACAGCGCTGGAAAAGGTTGCTAGCCTCATCAGCAAGGTTCCCAGGATTACTGATATTGAAATCAACCCCATGGTCGTCTATGAACAAGGTTCAGGAGCCCGGGCTGTAGATATTCGTGTATTATTGTCTGACGATAAAAAGGATTCACCCCAATGAAAAATATAATTGTAACATCCATCCGGAAAGATGCCGGAAAAACGAGTGTCATCGTTGGTTTAGCAAAAAACTCCTCCAAGAAAATGGGATATTTGAAGCCCTTTGGTGACAGGTTACTCTACCGGAAAAAACGCCTTTGGGATTTTGATGCAGCAGTGTGTACCGCTGCCATGAAAGCAGACGAATCACCTGAAGAAATGAGTATTGGCTTTGATCACTCCAAGTTGAGATTCATGTATGATGAGATGAGCACAGCTGAAAAAGTACGTGAAATAGCAGCTCATAATTCTCAGGGGAAAGAAATAATGCTCATTGAGAGCGGCAAGGAGCTTACCCGGGGGCTATCTGTTCACCTCGATGCAATTTCGCTGTGTAAATACCTCGATGGAGAGCTTCTGGTTGTGCTCAGTGGAACCAATGATCAGATCGTAGATGATGCTTGTGCTCTGAAAAAGACTATAGATTTAGGAGATGTGAAATTAGCCGGGGTCATTATAAACAAGGTTCACGACGTGGAAGATTTCAAGGCAGTCTACTCTGAGTATTTTGAAGCACTGGAACTTCCGGTACTGGGTGTGATTCCACATGCTGAAGCTCTGACAAAGCCTTCCATGCGATTTCTTGCTGATCTCTTTTTTGCAAAGATTCTGGCTGGAGAAAAGGGGCTGAATAATACGATTAAAGACGTATTCGTCGGTGCCATGTCAGCTGATGCAGTACTCCGCATGCAGCGCTTCAACAAGGACTCAAAACTCGTTATCACAAGTGGTGATAGAAGTGATATGATCCTGGCTGCACTGGATACACAGGCTGCAGGTATTATTCTCACCAATAACATTTTGCCACCCCCTAATATTGTTGCCCGAGCTTCTGGTACGAACATTCCACTCTTATTGGTTGCTCAGGATACTTTTCAAGCTGCCAAAAAGGTAGACAATTTGGTCTCTCTGCTTTCGAAGGATGATAACGAAAAAATGGATCAACTGGCTGACCTTGTAAAAACTCATGTTGAGGTGATGACTCTTAGCTGATGGGTGGCTGATCATGATTAAAAGGCAATCCTGAGGGCTTGCCTTTTTTTTATGCGCATCCACATAAAGTGAGTCTAAGATTGAGATAGTCCTTTGTCACTTCATATGAAAAATTCATATTGGATTGAAAATTCTGAGATGAAAGAGTCAAAATGAAAAAAATATTAAAGTTTGGTGGTTCATCGATAGCAAATGCGGAGCGCATCAAGAATGTAGTCTCGATCATTGAAAATACGCTTAATTCCAGCCATGAGATATTTGTAGTCATTTCCGCTTTTCAGGGTGTGACTGATGCTCTCATCAAAATTGGAACTAATGTTCGTGATGGCAAGCATACAGAAACATCACTTCCGGAGATCCTGGTTAAGCATGAAGAGATCATCATGCAATTGGGTCTTGACACAGATATGGAATTGGGGACAGTGTTTAAGCAACTCTCTTCTGAATTGGAGCAACACATACCGCGATGCCCTGGAGCCAGTATCGATTTTAAAATGTGGCAGGATGAGCTGCTCAGTTTTGGCGAACTATTTTCAGCTAGGATATTGAGTGCTCTGCTGAGGAGCAAACGTATAGATGCTGAACTCCTTGATGCACGCAAAGTTGTTGTGACCGACAGCGATTATGGCAGTGCCTATGTCCACTATCAAAGATCTTACGATCGTATTAGATCATATATCATGAACCGCAGCCGGCTCCAGATTATAACCGGTTTCCTGGGTGCCAATGAATATGGCAAAACTACCACATTGGGCCGAAGTGGATCCGATTATTCTGCCAGCATTTTTGGCGCTGCACTTAATGTTGATGAAATTGAGATCTGGACAGATGTGGATGGGATTCTTACCGCAAATCCCAAATTTGTTAATGAACCGCGTTCGATATCAGAACTAACCTACGAAGAGGCTATGGAATTGGCTCACGCTGGTGCAAAAGTGATTTTCCCTCCCACCATGATTCCGGCCCTTTATAAACATATCCCCATCATTGTCAAAAATACATTTCATCCGGAACTACCGGGAACGCGTATAGCGCAAGATCGGATCTTAGAGGGGGAAGTTACTGTTGGGATATCTTCTGTCTCAAATGTTTCATTGATACGCATGCAGGGGGCTGGTATGGTAGGTGTGAAGGGCATTAATGCCCGTTTGTTTACCTGTCTGGCAGATAAAGGTATTAGCGTGATGCTTGTTTCTCAGGCTTTCAGTGAACACTCTACTTGCTTTGCTGTGAAACCAGAGGAAACCAATCTGGCACTGATGCTTATCGATGATGAATTCGCGAAGGAAATTAAGGCAAAATATATTGATTCTATCCTTGTTGATAATGAGTTATCTCTGGTCGCTGTAGTAGGCGAAGGGATGCAGAACACTCCCGGAATAGCCGGCCTTGTATTTGAAGTACTGGGGCGGGAGAGGATCAATGTTGAGGCCATTGCTCAGGGTTCCTCAAAAAGGAATATTTCGTTTATTGTCCATGATAGTGAAGCCCAGAGAGCTATACAAGCTCTGCATCAGGTCCTGTTTGAGAGGACTCCAAGATGATGAAAAAAATCGCTGTTGGCATTTTGGGTGCGACTGGTGTAGTAGGTCAAAAATATTTACGGTTGCTAGCAGATCATCCCTGGTTTGAAATAGTCGATTTGGCAGCTTCCTCCCGTTCGGCAGGCAAAACCTATGCAGAGGCAGTGGGGGAACGCTGGTTGATGGAATCACCCATGCCAGATGAGTTCAGGGACATACCCGTTCGCGATGTCACGGACTATGCGGCAATTCCTGAAGAGGTAAAATTATTTTTCTCTGCCACAGAGCTTCAGGATAAGCAAGCTACGCGAGATTTCGAATTTGCCTATGCTGAGCAGGGCTATCCTGTTGTGAGTAATAGCTCTGCCAATCGATGGACCTCGGATGTACCCATGATTATTCCAGAGATTAATACGGATCATCTCGAGATTCTGCGTACTCAGCAAAAGCATAGAAATTTTCCCAGAAGTGGATTCGTCGTAGTAAAGCCAAACTGTTCTGTGCAATCATATCTGGTGGCGATTCACGCACTCCGTGAGGCTGGCTACCCCGTTGAGGAAGTTCTGGTAAACACACTTCAAGCACTTTCAGGGGCTGGGTACCGGGGACTTACCGAACCAGAGCATAGAATCACTGTCAATCCACTCATACCAGGGGAGGAAGAGAAGACTGAAAAAGAACCTTCGAAGATTCTGGGATTGCTGGAGGACAATAAAATTATACCAGACTACTCCATGGATATGTCAGCTTTATGTACCCGCGTACCTGTAATTGACGGGCATACCGCACTTGTTTATCTGAATTTCGCTGAGGAAGTACCTGATTTGGATACGATTAAGAAAATCTGGTCAGAATTCGAGGCGGAACCGCAGACTTTGAAATTACCATCTGCTCCTGAGCCTCCCATTCTGATTATGGAAGCAGATGATCGTCCTCAAGTTCATTTGGATGTAAGCAATGGAGCTGGAATGGCAGTGACCATCGGTCGTTTAGCCGAAGACAAATTCTTTGATATCCGTTTTGTAGCTCTATCACACAATACGGTAAGAGGAGCGGCTGGGGGGGCAATTCTTACGGCTGAGCTATTAGTTGAAAAGGGCTATGTCATATGACGAGGAACGCCGATTAGCTCGCTGAGATGAAAGATCCGGCATCAGCTTATAACAAATAAATCATCTAGCATTTTGGCATAAAAAGAAAGAACGCCCAGATGGACGTTCTTTCTTTTTATGCCACGGAGTAGTAGCTATTTGTTATGGCAGGTGAGGCACAGAGCACTGGCGTCATTTGACATAAGTAGAAAATTACCATGGGTATCATCATGAACATCGTGACAGGAGGAACACTCGACTTTTCCATCAGCGAGCATGTCGACTGTGATGGTACCGCCCAGACCAGAAGTCTGGGATGTTGGATCATAAAGTCCACCATCTGCTGTAGCCAAAGTTGCATCATAAGTAAATGATACAGGATGGTCATCACCAATACTTGTCCCCAAATCACCATCACCTACAAAGGAAAGGTCGCCGGTAGCACCGCCAAAATTGTCTACTGCTACAGTACCATCATGGCAACTGAGGCATAATTTTGACGAACCGCTTGGTTGACCGACAGTGGCATTCATGGATGCATCATTATTGTAAACAGTAAAAGTTGCCACAGTTGATTCATGGTTCCACAATGGCTGATTTGCCTCCGTCACATCTGCATTGTGAGGGGTATGGCATACGATGCAAATCTCCCCATCCGTCCAGGCATTCCCACTAAAATCATGAGCCGTGGTGCTAATCTGTGCATTGGCCACACAGGTCAGGGTCAACAGGATAAGACTCAAGTATAACAATTTCCTTTTCATTTTTGCTCCTCTCAGCATAAAAAACATATGTAATTAATTAAAGATTCTATCATTCATATGGTCTTCTATTTCAAATTATATACCAAAGATAGGGGTTTTTAAGTGGGCTCAAATGATTCACGCTGCAAATGTGGAATATGAAGAATAGAAATCCAAACAGGTAGATAATGAGGATGGAGATAAAATGTATATAAACAATGATATAAGCTTAATTATCTTTAGCAAACATTTCGAACAGAGCTTGCTCGTATTGTCAAATATTATCTTAAAAATATTTTGCTTTACGAAAAAATGTGTGCCTGGATGCTCGTGTTTATAAGCAGGTCGGTCCGAGTTGTAAATTTACTCTAATTGTGCTGCGCAATGACACTCAGTGGTGAGGAATATGACACAGTTAAATGAGATCATATTTCTTCATTTTATAGCGCATCTGGTCCCGGGAAATGTTAAGCAGTTTGGCAGCGTTGGACTGATTGCCTGCCTCTTCAGCCAGGGACCAGGAAATGATATATCTTTCCACATCTGCCAAACTGTGACCGCGAATGAAGGCCCAATCAGTCATGTCAAGTTGATCTCCTTCTGCTGGTCGTTCATAATATCGTCTGATGTGATCAGGTAAGTGCCAGGGTTCTATTCTGGCAGGTTTTTCAAGTAAAAATATCCTCTCGATAACATTTCGGAGCTCGCGTATGTTTCCTGGGTAATTATAATCACTCAATAATTTGAGCGCGGCAGATGATAATCCGTTGACCTGTAAATTCAGCTCACTGTTGAACTGCTCAATAAATCGATCCACTAATAAGGGGATATCCTCTTTACGGTCACGTAATGGCGGTAAATGCAAGTTGATCACATCTAGCCGATAATAAAGATCCTCTCGAAACTGACCCTTTTTAATCTCATGTCTCAGATTTCGGTTGGTAGCTGCAATTATTCGTACATTAACCTCATGTATTTTTGTTCCTCCGACCCTATAGAAAGCCCTGGTCTCCAGGAAGCGTAGCAGTTTGGCTTGAAAGGCAATGGGGATTTCTCCGATCTCATCAAGATATATTGTACCATTTTTAGCTAATTCTACCTGTCCTGTCTTCTGTGCCTTAGCATCGGTAAAGGCACCCTTTTCGTGTCCAAATAATTCACTTTCCAAAAGATGTTCTGATAGGGAGGCGCAATTAACTATTATAAATGGATACTCCTTACGTGGGCTGTATTCATGAACAAGTCTGGCGAAGGTATCCTTCCCAGTCCCTGTTTCTCCTGTTAGGAGCAGGTTCCCGCTATCTGTGTCAGTTAGTTTGGTAATTTGATCGATAATATGGCGCATGGATTTTGATTGACTCACATAGGACCCCAATCGATACTGCTGTCTCTCAAAACGTTCCATACTACCCAGTCTAATATCCTTTACTTTCTCCTCCAGCGCTTTTTTTACCATGAGAATAACTTCATCATAATCAAGTGGCTTGATGAGATATTCATGTGCGCCCAATCTGAGGGCTTCTGTCGCTACCTGCTTGGTTCCATAGGCTGTCATGAATATGAAGATAGTTCTCTCTCTGATAGATTGTAGCTGCTTTAGAACTTCAATACCAGACGAGTCAGGAATTTTGTAGTCAATGAACATGATGTCTGGGGGATTTTCCAGGGCTAATTCTTGACCCTCTAATCCACTATCGGTAAGGATGGTCTCGATGGATTGTATCCTGTCAGAGCAACTCGGAGCACATAGCATGATATTAATAAATATCGGATATCATTTCTAAGCAGGGAGAATCTAAATGAATAGAATCCTCACTGTATGCTCGATGATATTTCTATATGTCAGTAGCGTTACGTTAGTGGCCCAAACAAATCCTGAGTCTGCGTTGAAGGCAGTCTTTCTTTATAATTTTACCAAATTCGTCAGTTGGAATGAAGTCGATTCATCGGATGCGTTTCTGATTGGTGTCCTCGGTGAAACAGAAGTAGCAGACTATCTGGAGGATATCGCAATGAAGAAGGATGTAGAGGGTAAGAGAATAGTCATATACCGCTTTGACAAACCTGTTGATGTAACCCCATGCAACATTTTATTCTTCTCAGCCGATCAAATGTATGAGATGCCTCAGGTTCTTGACAAGCTCAATTTGAATAATACACTCTCGGTCGGAGAGACAAGGGGTTTTATTAAATTGGGAGGGGCCATAAACTTCGTGGTTGAGTCTGGCCTCATCAGGTTTGAAATTAACAGAAAGGCCATGGATCAGGTGGGATTGACAGCCAGTGCAGAACTACTGAAACTGGCCACACCCACGGACGAATAATTGGAAAAGAATGATTAAGCAATTCCAAAATCTGAAGCTTCGAACAAAGTTGATCTTGATCCAGGTATTGACATCAGGTCTTTTGCTTTTTCTTTTCGCTGCATATTTTGTGGTACATGAATTTCAAGAATATAGGATTAATTCTGTAAACCAACTAAAAACCTCGTCACAGATATTGGCATCAAATTCTGTATCCTCATTGTACTTTCTTGATACTCAGGCTGCAGAGAAGGTGTTGTCATCCCTTACGACCCAGTCAAATATTTCAAATGCCTGGATTCACGACTCATCGGGACAATTATTTGCCTCCTACTCTCAAGTTGAAAAGCAGGATGTCCTCACACAGGAGGATTTGATAAGCGGGGAGCATTTTAGCGGCAATTTCATCACTTATACTAGAGATGTTATTAATGACGGGGATATGCTTGGAAAGCTTACCATGCGACTAGATGCATCTGGACGCTGGGAATCTCTGGTTAGCAATAGTGCAATCGCCGGCCTGCTTCTTCTCATTGGATTAATTCTTTCCTATATATTGTCTGCTAATACACAGAAATCAATTTCTTATCCCATCTTAAAATTAGCCAAAACTATCCAGCATGTCTCCGATTCTGGAGAATATTCCATCAGAGTCAATGAAAAGCTGGAAGACGAGACAGGAACACTTTACAGGGGCTTTAATGGTTTGATGGTTCAGATAGCAAAGCGTGAGAAAGAGCTTGAAGAGCAGCACCAATTGCTACAATTAGTTATCAAAACAATACCGGATATTGTCTATGCAAAAGACCTTGATCACAAATTTGTTTTGGGTAATCAGAGTTTTGCAGAGCGTTATGGACTGGATTCGCCTGACGAGATAATTGGTAAAACTGATTTTGATTTATACAGTGAAGCAGAAGCCAAAGCATTTCATGCGGCAGAGGACGTGATTTTCACAACCAAGCAACCCCAGATCAATCGTCTAGACTCCACTATGGATAGTGAAGGCAATGAAAGGTGGAAGCTAAAATCAAAATACGTCATTCGAAATAGCCAGGATACGGTCATCGGCCTATTGGGATATAGCCAAGATATAACTGAGATTAAAGCTGCTGAGCGCGAGCTGGAAATGTATCGCGATAACCTTGAAGAATTAGTAACTGAGCGGACCAATGAGCTGGAAAAGACCAGGGCGTCCCTGGCGAGAGCTCAGGAAATAGCCCATCTTGGCAATTGGGATTGGGATATTATCGAAAACACACTGAGTGGTTCTGATGAAGCGTATAATATTTATGGCATAAAATATGGACTAATCAATAAGGGTAGTGAGACCTTTATGAGATTAGTGCACCCAGAAGATCAAACCACTGTCCAGAAAGCCATCGATGAATCAATAAGCACGAAGACTCCTTACCGTATTGACCATCGTGTGATTCGTCCTGATGGGTCTCAAAGAACAGTCCAACAACAAGGTGAGGTGCTTCTTGATGAGCACGGAAAAGTGGCTCACATGGTTGGCACCGTTTTAGATATCACCGAGCAACATCAGATAGAACAAGAACTAAAAAGTGCAAAAGAAGCCGCTGAAGCCGCTAATTTGCACCTAATGGAGTTGGACAATCTTAAAAGCATGTTCATAGCCAGCATGTCGCATGAACTCCGCACCCCACTGAACTCGATTATTGGATTCACTGGCATGATGCTACAGGGCATCTCCGGTGAAATAAACGAGCGACAGACTGACAACCTCCAGCGTGTTTACCAGTCAGGAAAGCATCTGCTAAGTCTAATTTCAGACATTATTGATATCTCAAAGATCGAAGCAGGTCGAATTGATGTATTTCCACAAAACATCTCCCTTGGGGATCTCATCAATGAAGCCGTGACTACCATTCAACCGGAGGCAGCAAAAAAGGGTCTAACTGTGACAATAGCGTCATCCACATGGCCTGAAATTGAATCTGACAGAAAACGATTATTACAGTGTGTTTTGAATCTTCTAAGCAACGCAGTAAAATATTCAGAGCAAGGCAAAATTCAGGTAAACATCACAGAGCTTGAGCATCTGGTAGAAATCTCAGTTTGCGATACCGGCATCGGGATCTCGGAATCGGACCTGCCCATTCTATTTGAAGCCTTTGAGAGGCTGGAGTCCCACTTGCGTATAATAAGTGGAGGGACAGGGCTTGGTCTATATCTTACTAAAAAGATTATTCAAGAATTGCTTAACGGAGATGTTTCGGTGAGAAGTACTTTGGGAGAAGGGAGTACATTCACACTTTCTGTCCCCCGAAAATATTCAGGATTGAGGAGCGTGAACGATGAATAAAACCATACTGGTTATCGAAGATAATGATGATAACATGTCACTGATTACCCAGTTGCTTGAATCGGCTGGCAAGACCGTTGTCAAGGCGACAACGGGTATGGAGGGATATGAGAAAACGTTGGAGTTGCGGCCAGATATTGTCCTCCTTGACATTCAGCTTCCTGATATTGAAGGTACTGAAGTTTTGCAGATGATTCGAAGTAATAAGGAGGTTGAAGACATAGCCGTCGTGGCAGTGACATCCTATGCCATGGCAGGGGATCGAGAGAAGTTAATGGCAGCAGGATGCAATGGATATATTGAGAAACCTATTGATCCATTTCGAATCCTTGAGGAACTCGAAATAATTCTTAAGGAGCAGCAATGAAAATTCTAATAGTTGAAGATATGGAAGATTCACGCGTCTACCTCCGACAAGCTCTTGAATCAGCGGAACATGAAATCATAGAGTCTACAAATGGCGTAGAGGCAATGATCGCGGCCCAGCAAGACCCGCCAGATCTGATCATTTCAGATATCATGATGCCAGAGATGGATGGATTTGAGCTCTGCCTGCGGGTTAAAAATCATGAAAAGCTGAAGCATATCCCATTCATTTTTTATACAGCAACCTATTTGGATACAGAGGACGAGGAGTTGGGCCTGCTCCTTGGAGCATCTCAATACTTAGCAAAACCTATGGATCCTCAAGAGCTTTTCTCTGCGATCAAGCAAATCTTTGAGGGATTAAAATCCGATGATCAAATGATACCGGAAGCACTTTCAAGTGATGAGCATAAGTTGCTAACGAAATATTTCAAGACTGTTAATAATAAATTAACAAAAAGAAATCTGGAATTGGTAAAAAAACAGGAGGAATTAGAACGACTTTCCAAAGAATACGTTGATCTATATGATAATGCACCGGATATGTATGTTTCGGTCTCAGCCGATTCAGCCAGTATCCTGCAATGCAATGAAACCCTGTTAACAAATACAGGCTATTCCAGAGATGAAGTTATTGGCGCTTCCATATTCAAACTATGCCATGATGATTGCATAGACGAGGTGAATCAAACATTTCAAGAATTCGTTGAAACCGGTGATGTGCACGATAAAGAATTAATTTTGAAAAGAAAAGATGGCAGCAGAATTGATGTCAGCCTCAATGTCAATTCAATTAGGGATAAATCAGGCAAAATATTGCATTCAGCATTTTCCTGGAGAGACATCACAAAGCGCAAGCAAGCTGAGTTAGAAATTGCTAACGCGCTGTCAGGGGCTGAGGCGGCAAACAAGGTTAAAGACCAGTTTATCGCAAATATATCACATGAGATTCGCACGCCGCTTAACAGCTTGGTGGGATTTTCTGATCTATTTAGGCAGCGATATCATGACATAATCCAGGTGAAGGATCAAAAGATTTTTGACTACGTTACCGATTCAAGTAATCGGCTCATGCACACCGTTGATTCCATTTTGAATTTATCACAGATAGAAGCGGAATCAATTACCCTCCATCCTGAAAAAATTGATCTAGCTGCCATTGCTAAAGTGGTTATACAGTCACTCAAACAAGTTGCCGATGAAAAGAATCTTGAACTTTGCTATATTGAACCCAAAGAACCTGAATTCGTATTAGCCGATGAATACACTATATATCAAGCGCTTATTAATTTAGCGGACAACGCTATCAAGTATACCACCAAGGGCACTGTGGAGATTAAACTAGGAAGCACGAATGAGCAGGTAACACTATCTGTGATTGATACGGGTATTGGGATATCAGATGAATATCAAACACGAATTTTTGATCCCTACACTCAAGAGAGCGAGGGTTATACTAAACAATTCCAGGGTGTTGGCCTGGGACTGGCACTCACAAAAAAATATCTTGATTTAAATCATGTGAAACTTGAATTAGTTAGCAAAAAGGGCGTGGGATCAACTTTTACGCTTACATTTCAAAGATATGAGGAATCCGCTAGTGCCTAAACGCAAACCTATGGTCTTGATAGTTGAAGATGATCTTTCCTCCCAACAATATTATGAAGTAATATTTGAAGATGAGTATGAGATAACTATGGTTTCTACTGTGGCCGAAGCTAAGCAGGCCCTTAAAGAGAACGTATTTGAGGTGGCCATCGTGGACATCTCTTTACCAGGTGGCAAAAGTGGGATAGATATGATTGAGTATCTTTGCTCGAATTACCACAACAAACCAGTTGCCATTGTTGTCACAGCACATGCTTTTCAAGAAAATCGTGATGATGTACTTGAGGCAGGAGCAGCTGAGTTCTTTTCCAAACCTGTCTTGAGCGAAAATCTGCTTGCAGCAGTGCGTAAATATTGTGTACTGCCAAGTTAATGGCTAATTCTAACCAGCCACTATTTAGCAACTAAAACCCGCTAGCGCTTACTGTATAGGGGTCTGCATACCACGCATATCCTTCATCATGGGTCTTTTCAAAAGTAGTGACGATTTAGTGACTCGTCCCCGTAAGTCCTTGATACATGGAGCGAAGTAAGGTACTGAAAATCCCTGAGTGCCTAGTTCAACTCTGTGATATATAATTTTACTTGAGATTATCGGTTATCATCTACATGCAAGTAGTTCAATACTGATTTGGTGGAATAATTTGGGAATTAATGACCTAAAAAACTATGCAAGAACAATATAAACAATATGTTAAAGCCATAAGCGGAGAGGGAGGGATTCGAACCCCCGGTACCCTAAGGTACGCTGCATTTCGAATGCAGTGCATTCAACCGGACTCTGCCACCTCTCCATTTATGAAAATGTCAATTATATCTAAAAACAATCCTGCTTAACTCAATTGTATACCGGACTCTGTTCGTCGCGGCGAAGCCCAAGGGGCGAAGACGGGCCACCTCTCCGAGATTTTAGTCTTACGAATGTAAGACTAAAATCGAATCCCGCCGTCATTGTGGGGTCGTAGTCCTGTAAGGGCGAAGGCGGACAAGAAATTATAAAAAAAGCAATGAAGCTACGTCTCAATATAAATATGGCGCTGTTGCCAACAATGCCATAAGGTCAATCGACTATCTTTTTTGGCTACGACTCGCAGTAAAAAAACTGTCCAGGATGCCCTTACATTTATTTTCAAGAATGCCACCAATTATCTCAACCTTATGATTTAAATA
>Ga0233431_1000614_pt1 | contig 74618 bp, 49 predicted proteins | sample SI_118_April2016_FD_179867 | JGI IMG/M metagenome (GOLD analysis project Ga0233431, IMG submission 179867) | Seawater microbial communities from Saanich Inlet, British Columbia, Canada - SI_118_April2016_200_MG | ecosystem: Environmental > Aquatic > Marine > Inlet | place: Canada: British... | reverse complement strand
AAATCATGACAGCCCTAAAAGCTGAATGGGAAAGCTATATATAGTATTCTTTATTGAGAATTTGTGACTGGCTGATTATTTTTGTTGCGGAATTACTGAAAAATGCACGAACAACCTTATAAGGATTTTCAAACTGCTGTCTGGAAATTTAATGATGAACTTAAATTCTATCTTGACTCTATAATTGAATCGGTAAATGATTATTTAGTAAAATTCAAACAACAATATACAGTTTCATTTGATTTCCATAAGTGTGAATATGATTCTTTTGTAAAGGGTAGCACAACAAAAAGGTCGCATGAAACCTATGTGCCGAAGATTTATTTACACGCATCCTTTAATCATAAAAAAATTGCAGAAAATAAAAGGCACGTAACTCGTCCACATACATTTTTAAATGAAGCAAAACTGACAGCAATTGCATTATCTATCCGTTTTGCTATGTTAGATAAAAAACTGGATACTTCAAATCTACCTGCCGATACAGCAAAGTTTCTTGTATTAGATGATTTACTCATAAGTTTGGATATGAGTAATCGGGATATTGTACTTGATATAGTTTTAAAGGAGTTCAATAATTATCAATTGCTTATACTATCCCACGACAGAAATTTCTTTGAATTAATAAGACATAAAATAAAACGATTAAACCAAACTGACTGGAAATATATTGAAATGTACGAAAGTGAAGTTGAGGGCATTCCACAACCTTTCATAAAAGAATCAGACACATATTTAGATAAAGCAGAAAAATATTTCCATTTGAAAGAATATGAAACGACAGGTAATTTTTTAAGAAAAGAAGCTGAAAACTTCTGCAAAGGTTTTTTGCCTAAAAAATTACAATACACATCAGAATACAATATTCACGACTTAAATGGTCTAATTCTTCAAAGTCATAAATTTGCTAAAGAAGCAGGTTTAGAAGAAACATTATTTACTGAGTTAGATGGTCACAGAAAATTTGTTTTAAATCCTACAAGTCATGATAGTTATGATGTGCCCAAATTTAATAGCGAATTATTAAAATGTCTAAACACTTTAAAATCTCTTAGAAAAATAAAATATGAGCCTTTTCTAAAAAGAGGCGAAATAGTTGCATTTGAATTAACAACTGCAGATGGAGCAGATACTTACAAATTTGAAATTAAACTTGAAGATGATTTTAGACTATTAAAAGAGCCTGAAAATGATTCTGTTATTTCGAAAGGAATGGTGAATTATTGGATAACAAAAAACGGAGTTAAAGGTGACTTAACCCAAGTTGAGAACAATATTTTATATCTGCCTACATATGAGCATATTACGTTCATAGGATTCGTTTTTCGGGTACTACGGATTTTGTAATTTCAATATTTTCAACGAACTAAATTTCAAGTTGCAAAGTTAACAAAATATTATTTAGAATAGTTCTAAATAAGATGATATTCTGGGACTACAACGGACACCAATTACTTATATAACTGTATATCTGCACATTATGGTATTTAGAACGATTCTGTATAACGTCATATGCCTAATTATCAGATAGATAAAATTTTCATTATTTTATTAATTTTGGAAAAATGCTCAAGTTGGGTTAAAACACGGAAGAGAATCTGTTAAAAAGATGTATGAAAATACCTATGCAAATTCTGATAAGTCAAAAAATGTGGACTATTGGGAAGAAATTTTGATTATCTCAAATGGCAGGAAACTAAAAGACGAAAGGAAGTTTTAACTCCAACTATTTGTAACCATACTTCACAAAACCATTAGGGATCAAGTTCCTCAAAAAGCCCATTGCAGAGCCAAAACTTGTCATAGAAAATGGCTGCTCAAACTCTAACCGAAAAACAAGCACGAGTATATAACAGGCAATAAATTCAAGTGGGACGAAAGCGGTATTTGAAATAAAATTTACTAATACTGTCAAACTCTTATTAGTTATCAATGTTTGGATAAAAAATAACCGCAAAACGCCAAAAAGTTTTATGTTTTGGAATATTGCGGTTAAAATTCAAAAGTTTATAGTTTTTCTGTTTCCAAACCGATTATTTAACAATACTCATCTGCTTAACTTTGCTACCTTCCTGTGTAATAAGCTTATAAAAATAGCGACTTGCCGGCAAATTGATATTTTCAAAAATCATCGAATGATATCCTTTTTCCATATCTTTTGAAACAACTTTTTCAACGATCTCACCTAAAATATTATAAACAATCAATTGTACATAAGATTTTTGTGGAATATAAAATCTGATTTCAGTGGATTTGGAGAATGGATTTGGATAGTTTTGAAACAGTTGTAAATGCAAATTTGATTTGTTGAAATCTAAAATTTTCATTCTGCCGGCTATTGCAATTTTGTTTGTCTCGTAAGAGTTATTCCCTTCAATCCAATTGTGAATTACTACAATTTTTTCGTTTGACATTACAGAATATTCTACTGAATTATTTTGCCAAATTTTAATAGAGAATTTTTCATTATCAATTAATCCATCGGTCTCAATGGAGTAATCATCGTTTCCCCATATTGTAATATATGTATTTTCATTTTCGAAAACCGAGGCACCAACCAATTTTCCTGATTCTGTGAAAACACCAATTTCATCGCCGATTTGTGGAAAAAATGCCTCTCCAAAAGCCACACTTTCTTCTATTACATTCAATGGAATACACAATGTCATGTTGTGTCCGGTGTTAAGAACATCTGTAAAATGTTTTGGATTTTTGACATTCACATCTGATTTTGAAAAACTGCTTGTATTAGCCGGATACGAAAACTGAACTGCATTTTCAAGTTTTATTTGGTAGCCTTCACCCGGATTCATATTTCCTATAGAATTCAGATTATAAGTTGGCCAATAAATATATCCAAGATAATTTTTTGCAATCACAATTTCGCTTACTATTGGGCTAAACATGTCTGCAATTGGAGCAGCAGATTGTCTTAGATAACCAATTATGCTCCATCCTGCGACAACATTTAACGGGGTCAGTTCCGGCACAACAGCCACTCCCATAACTTCTAATGTTTTGCTTGTGTCCATTTTTATTTGATAGCCTTCGCCAATCGCCAAATCACCAATACTATTCAAATTATAAAGTGGCCAATATATCATCCCCAAACCGCTTTTCACTATAATTACATTTGATGAAATGGAAGTAAAAACACTATCGACATTCGGAAATGTTGGAATTATATAAGTTGAGAATATACTCCAACCATCAGGAAATGAAAGTATTTGACTTTGATAGCTTGTTGCCGCTAATGTTGCGATCCCACTAATTCCGTTCGTAACGAAATATCCTGTATTTGGAAAACCAACAGTTTCGTAAGTGGCTACTGCATTGGTTTCCACACCAGTAGCTGCTTGCCATATTTTCCATTTAAATTCTTCAGCGGCAGCCATACCATCGTTTCCTACATCTTCGCCCCAAACGGTAATAGAAGTTGTTGCTTCTGTCCATAAAGTATAACCTGCACATGCAAGAGTGCCTAAGGAATCGTAAAATACACCGAGATAGTCTCCAACAAGTGCCGGATTACCATCAATGATGATTGATGCCTGCTCAGGAATAAGTATAGTGTGATTATTTGCAGTTATTGTAAAAGTCCAGGGAGCCACATTTACTGATGGCTCAGAGATGACAATGGACATGGTTAAAACACATCCTGCAATATCGGTAATTATTACTGAATAAATACCTGCAGTTAGATTGAAAATATCTTCAGTAGTCTGATTATTACTCCATTGGAATGAATATGGTGGTGTCCCGCCGGTAACAACAAGGTCAATTGCTCCATCGTTTCCTCCAAAAATACTAACATTAGTTGCCACAAAAGTGGCTGTAATGTTGCATGGATTATATCCAACATATATTGTTTCGCAGAATGTACTCGTGCAATTGTCTGCCGTAGTAATTGTCAGGCAAACAGTATTATAGCCCCAATTGCTCAACCAATAATTGTTAATTGGATTTTGGTCTGTTGAAGTTTGTCCATCGCCAAAATCCCAGTACCAGCTTATGATTGGTGTGGGCGATTGAGAAATATCGACAAAAACAACAGGGATTATTTCAGGAATTGGCGAAAACACAGAATCCGTGAATGCTATAAACTCAGCCTGACAATTTCCTGATGAACCAACTGTAATATATTCGCAATAAGTGTCATAGCACCCAATTGCTGTAGTTATTGTCAAACATACATAAAATGATCCGGTGTATTGAAATGTATGAATCGGGTTTTGCTCAAGACTGTTAGTTCCATCGCCAAAATCCCAGAACCATGAAATAATCGGAGACATAGTTGCTGAAGAATCAATAAATTGATAGCAATTCAAACAATTTACAGTTGTTTCAGGATAATATCCAAAATCTGAAATGCAATTTCCGGGCACTACTGTTACAAAAATCGAATCGCAGTAGGTATCGCTACACCCATTTACAGTTGTAATAGTGAGGCAAACATTATAGATACCGGGAATCATATTGAAATATCCATGTGATGGGTTTGGGTCAGTAGAACTTTGTCCATCGCCAAAATCCCAGTACCAACTTACAATATCGCTTGCAGGTTGAGACATATCCATAAATTGGAAAAAATCCATACTGAGAACAGGCATATTTAATGGATAATAAATATATTCAGCTTCACAAATCGGAGGATTTCCAATTATAACTACAGTGCAAAATGTGTTAGTGCATGAAGAGCCTCCAGGACTTGCTGCAACAATAGTCAAACATACATTGTAAGAACCTATTCCCGGGAATGTATGCACCGGATTTTGTAATGTTGAAATCGTGTTATCCCCAAAATCCCATTGCCATGAAATTATCGTACTTCCCGGTATTGACATATCTACAAAATTAACAATGTTCGGATTCATTATAGTTGAATCAAAATAATAATAAAAATCTGCTTGACAGTTTAGAGAATTACCGACAGCTATCATTTCACAATAAGTGTTAGAGCACTGAAGGTTTCCATTTACATCAATAGCCACAATTGTTAAACACACATTGTAATTTCCAGGATATGTAAATGTATGAATTGGATTTTGAATAGTTGAAGTAGTTCCATCTCCAAAATCCCAGAGCCAACTACTTATTGAAAATCCTGTGCTTGTTGAAGCATCAACAAAATTTAAAATATTAGGATTTACTGTATTTGGGTCAATATAATAAGTGAAATCGGCCATACAATTGTTCGGAATAATTCCAACAAAAATAGTATCGCAAAAAGTGCTTGTACAAACAATGCCATTTGGACTTGCAGCAGTTATAGATAAACAAACATAAAAAGGACCCGAACCTGAATAAGTATGAACCGGATTTTGTAAAGCAGAACTTGTGTTATCGCCAAAATCCCATTGCCATGAAATTGTATTGTTTGCAGGGGTTGACAAATCAACAAAATTTACAATATTCGGATTTGTTGTTGTTGAATCGATATAATAATAAAAATCAGCTTGACAATTTTGCGGATTTCCTACTGTAATAATTTCACAATATGTGCTTGTACATCCAACTATACCTATTGAATTTGCTGTTGTAATCGTCAAACAAACATTATAATTTCCCTGTGCCGAAAACATATGATTTGGGTATTGTAAAGTTGATATGGCTCCATCTCCAAAATCCCAAAACCAACTATTTACAGGAAATCCAATACTTGTTGAAGCATCGATAAAATTAAAAACATTTGCTCCTGTTGAGGAATAAGTATAATTGAAGTTTGCAATACAAGTGTTCGGAATTGTTCCAACAAAGATTGTATCGCAAAAAGTGCTTGTACAAATAATGCCTGATGAACTTGCAGCAGTAATTGTCAGGCAAACTGAAAATGGTCCTGAACTACTATATGTGTGAACTGGATTTTGTAAAGTAGAACTTGTGTTGTCGCCAAAATACCATTGCCATGAAATTGTATTATTTGCAGGTATCGACATATCCACAAAATTCACAGTATTCGGATTGCTGGTTGTTGAATCAATATAATAATAAAAATCGGCCTGGCAATTTTGTGGATTTCCAATTGTGATGATTTCACAATTTGTTGACGTACACAAAATATTTCCATTTGAACTATACGACATTATTGTCAGACAAACATTATATGTTCCCTGTCCTGAAAAAGTATGAGTTGGATTTTGCATTGTTGAAGTTGTTCCATCGCCAAAATCCCAGAGCCAACTACTTATTGAAAATCCTGTGCTTGTTGAAGCATCAACAAAATTTAAAATATTTGGATTTACTGTATTTGGGTCAATATAATAAGTGAAATTGGCCATACAATTGTTCGGAATAATTCCAACAAAAATAGTATCGCAAAAAGTACTTGTACATCCACTCAAAGTTGTAATTGTCAAACATACTGGATAAATCCCTGGCATCAAATTTATATATCCATGAGTAGGATTTTGTAAGGTAGAACTTGTCCCATCTCCAAAATCCCAATACCAACTTGCAATTCCATTTGCAGAACTTGACATATCGAAGAAATTAAATACATCTAAACTTAGAGGTTGCTGCAAGGATGTATCTGGGGAAAACACAAAATCGGCTTGACAATTAGAAGTTTGTTCGGTAACCGTAAATATCTTCTGATTTAGCGGAATATAATCACCAACATAATTTCCCGAAAAACTGACATTATAAATTCCGGCAGGCAAATTTCCAAGCAAAACTGTGCTTGTGTAAGGAACCAAAACTGTAAGTCCCATACCGGTAGATCCAACTGATACATCTACATTCACATTATAACCAGAGATGCTAACATATACATCATAAACTACAATATCGGTGGAAGACAAATTTCCTGACAAACTTAGAGAAACTGCATCAGCCGTAGTTGGATTAGATGGTGCAATAAGCAAATTGTTAAGATAAAAGTAGGTTTGAGAAAAAGATAGCTGACTGAGTGAAATTAATAAAATCACTAATAAAAGTCTAATTTGTTTCATAATCATAAGGTTTTAGTTAATAATATTTTAAGAAAAGTGTATTTTACATCATCTATTTCATTTTTTATACAAAGGCTTTAATATTGACAAAGTGTTATTGGCATAGGTTACGTCTATTGGCAAATTGAAAATTGTTTCATCATATATGTCTAAATAAATTAGCTAATATAAGAAATTATTCTTAAGTTTCAACAACATTTTTATATTATTCTCAAAATTTTCAATAACACCTACTGAATAGAATTATTTGAATAATTGCAAATATATTCGTAACATTTTCTGATTGCGTGAATTTATATTCTATTTCAGAAGGAACTACAATTTGTTTTTTCTCATAGAATAATTACATACTTTTGAAGACTTTTTTAACAATAGAGTATTATGATTTTAATAGGAAAATTACTTCTTAAACTGATTGGATGGAAAACAGTTGGTTCTCTTCCTCAAGAAAAAAAATGTGTAATAATTGCAGCTCCACACACAAGTAATTGGGATTTTATAATTGGCAGACTTAGCTATTTAGCCTCGGGCAAAAAAATATTTTTTCTAATTAAAAAGGAGTTTTTTTTCTTTCCTGTTGGCGGAATTTTAAGAAAACTCGGCGGAATACCCGTTGATAGAGGGCGAAAAAATAATACAATTCAGCAAGTAGCAAAACTTTTCAACGAACAAGATGAATTGTTCCTGACCGTAGCACCCGAAGGCACCAGAAAAAAAGTAAAACGCTGGAAACGTGGGTTCTATTTAATTGCAAAAAGGTCGAATGTTCCAATTTACATGGGAAAAATAAACTATAAAACTAAAGAAATTGGATTTTTTACAAAACTTGAAACAACCGACGATATTGAAGCCGACATGAAAACGCTGAAAAGCTTTTATAAAAACGCTTGTGCCAGGCATCCCGAAAAATTTTCGGCAGAATAGACATTTAAAAAATATAATAAAACATAGGTTTTCTACAAAAAAAATAAAATTAAGAAAAATGAACAAACTAAAAATCACATTAATACAATCAGATTTAGTTTGGGAAAATAGAGAAGAAAATCTAAAAAATTTCTCAGACAAAATCTCTCAAGCTGAGGAAAAGGTCGATATAATAATTTTGCCTGAAATGTTCACCACCGGATTTTCAATGCAATCGAAAAAATTTGCAGAACCAATGAATGATGTTTCAATGAACTGGATGCATCAAAAAGCGAAAGAAAAACAATCTAGTATTGTTGGAAGTTTAATAATTGAGGAAGACAAAAATTATTACAACAGACATATTTGGATGAAACCAGATGGCAAATATCAATTCTACGATAAACGACATTTGTTTCGAATGTCGGGCGAACATGAACATTTTACTCCCGGAAATAAAAGGCAAATTGTTGAATTTAAGGGATGGAAATTCTTGTTGATAACATGTTACGATTTGCGATTTCCTGTGTGGTGCCGAAATACTGAAAAATATGATGCCATGGTTTGTGTTGCAAACTGGCCAGAAGTGCGAAAACATGCTTGGACAACTTTATTGCAAGCACGAGCAATTGAAAATCAAGCATATGCTATAGGTGTAAATAGAATTGGAAAAGATAACAGAAATACAAAATTTTCTGGAAATTCTGTCGTTTTCGATCCAAAAGGAAACAAACTGACGAAATCGATGGAAAATGAAGAATATATTGAAAGTACTGAAATATCTCTAAACGAACTGAATGATTTCAGAAAATCTTTTCCTGTAGATTTAGATGCAGATAAATTTGAAATATCATAAGTTTCAGAAAATTTTTTGAAGAATATCAATGAAGAAGTTTTACAAAATCCTAAAATATATTTTCCCGTATTGGAAAAATGCAAGTGTGAATATGATTTTCATTTTGCTTTCAGTAATTTTCGGATTGTTTTCGTTTACAATGGCAATTCCCTTTCTCGGGATACTTTTTGAAAATCAAGAACTTATTACTGAAAAAGTTGTATTCGAATTCAATTTGGAATCCATGCAACATAATTTCAACTATTATTTGAGTCAAATAATTATAGAAAAAGGAGCGAAAGCTGCACTGGTTTTTGTGTCTATAATTATGGTAATATTTGTTCTTCTGAAAACTTCATTTCTTTATTTTGGGAAATATATAATGGCACCTCTTCGAAATGGTGTGGTAAAAGACATTAGAAACAAAATTTACAATAAAATTCTAAATCTTCAATTATCATATTTCTCTGATGAGAAAAAAGGCGACATTATGTCCCGAATAACTAACGATGTTCAAGAAATTGAAGTATCAATTATTCGTTCGATAGATGTGCTTTTTCAAGTTCCAATAACAATTATAATATATATTGTTGCACTTTTTGTGATGAGTTTCGAGCTTACTCTTTTTGTTTTAATATTGCTTCCGGTAACCGGATATTTAATTGGTCGTATTGGAAAAAGTCTTAGAAAAAAATCATTTCGTGCCCAAACCAAAATGGGAGTTTTGCTCACAATAATTGAAGAAACTTTATCTGGATTACGCATTATTAAAGCTTTCAATGCCGAAAAAAAATCGAAAAAGAAATTCGAAGATGAAAACCATGATTACACCAAAATAATGATTTCGATGTGGCGGCGGCGAGATCTGGCAGTTCCTTTAAGCGAGTTTTTGGGGACAATAGTTATTGTAATACTTATGTGGTATGGCGGCTCAATGGTTTTGAACAATCAAAGTAGCTTATCATCGCAAGAGTTTATTGGTTTTATCATAATTTTTTCTCAAATAATAAATCCGGCAAAAGCTTTAACATCTGCTTTCTACAACATTCAAAAAGGGATGGCTTCTTCCGAAAGAATTGAAAAAATTCTTGAAGCTGAAACAACAATTGTTGAAAAAGAGAATCCCCTTGAAATTAAAGAATTTAAATCTTCAATAGTTTACAAAAATGTGCACTTCAGATATGATACTGAGAATGTCTTGAAAAACATAAATCTAACAATCGAAAAAGGAAAAACAATTGCTTTGGTAGGACAGTCTGGTTCTGGGAAATCAACTTTGGTAGATTTGTTAGCTCGCTTTTATGATGTGTCGAAAGGAGATATTCTTATTGATGGACAGTCGATTAAAGATTATAAAATTGTTGATCTTCGGAATTTAATGGGAAATGTTAATCAAGAATCAATATTATTTAATGACACCATTTTCAATAATATCTCTTTTAGTTTTGAAAATGCAAGTTCGGAGCAAGTAATTTCGGCTGCCAAAGTTGCAAACGCTCACAATTTTATTGAAACTACAGAAAATTCATATATGTCGAATATCGGCGACAGAGGCAACAAACTTTCGGGCGGACAAAAACAAAGAATCAGCATTGCTCGGGCGGTTCTAAAAAATCCACCAATACTAATTCTCGATGAGGCAACCTCAGCTCTCGATACAGAATCGGAACGCCTTGTGCAAGATGCCCTAACAAATCTAATGAAAAATAGAACCTCAATTGTGATTGCTCATAGATTATCTACCGTTCAATTTGCCGATGAAATATGCGTTCTGCACCAAGGTGAAATTGTTGAGCGAGGCAAACACAAAGATTTAATTCAACTCAATGGAAATTATAAGAAGCTTCACGACCTTCAAATGTTTTCATAGAATCAAGTCTTAAATCAATTTTCCAAAAATATCTTTTTCAAAAAAATACCCAATTTATTAACATGAATTCAAAAAGAGTATCAGACAAAAAACCAGATTGGCTTAAAATAAAACTTCCCTCAACAAAAGAATATGCTCCTATTAAAGAAATAGTTAAAAGAAATAAATTACATACTATTTGCGAAAGCGGAAATTGTCCAAATCGAGCAGAATGCTGGGGAAGCGGAACAGCTACATTTATGATACTTGGGAATATTTGCACACGATCGTGTAAATTTTGTGCGGTTGAAACCGGAAAACCTAAACCCATTGACGAAACCGAAGCCGAAAAAATTGCACAATCGGTGAAGACAATGAATTTGAAACATTGCGTAATAACTTCGGTTGACCGAGACGATCTTAGCGATGGTGGAGCTTCAGCTTGGGTGAATACAATCAAAGAAATTAGGCGAAAAAATCCGAACACTACTATCGAAACTTTGATTCCCGACTTCAAAGCTAAAATAGAAAGTCTTAAAAAAATTATAGATATTAAACCGGAGGTTGTTTCTCACAATTTAGAAACTGTAGAAAGGCTTAATAAACTTGTCAGAAATCAGGCAAACTATGAAAGAAGCTTGAGTGTTTTGAAAACTTTAAAAGAAGCTGGGATTTTAACAAAATCAGGTATAATGCTTGGACTTGGCGAAACTCAGTCCGAAATTTTAAAAACAATGGACAACTTGCTTGAGGTTGGATGTCAGATTTTTACTCTTGGACAATATCTTCAACCAACAAGAAAGCATTTGGCTGTGGAAGAATATGTAACACCCCAAAAATTCGACGAATACAAAAATATTGGATTGAAAAAAGGGTTTAAAATTGTTGAAAGTGGTCCATTGGTCCGATCTTCCTATCATGCCGAAAGTCATCTATTTTAGATATTCGACATAAAATAAAACACTAAATCAAAAAAATCTAATTTTAGTTTTTGTTGATGTATTTCTTGTTTGATTTTCAAAATTATAAAATAAAGTATAGCTAATTTTGTCAATTTCTATTTGTCAATCTATTTTTAGATAAAAACTAACATTTCCAAACTAAATAATTCAATCTTAAACTTAAGAAAATTAACATCTTACAAAATTATTTAATAATTACGGTTTAAAACTTCAAAATGTTTTTTTTAAAAAAAAAATTGTACTTTTATAGCTGAATTTATTATGAAATTTTGATGTAAAATTAATAAAAATAATTATGAAGAAAATTCATCTACTATTAGTTTTTGCAGTAGCAATATTGGGAGGTATCATCTATCTCGCCAGTTCGAATATCAATGTTAGCCCACATTATATTCCTCGTATCGATTCAAAAATCCATAAAAGCAAAAATATTAAAGCAGCTATGGAATGGTTGAATCTAAGAAAAGCAGGCAATAAAGAAGGAATAGTTGATTTAGCGAAAGTTAGAGAAGCAGAGCAAAAAGTTAAAGCTATGCGTTTGCAAAAAGGAACTTCCTCTATCAACCTTAATTGGGTTGAAATGGGTCCCGACAATATTGGAGGAAGAACGAGAGCTTTACTGATAGACAAAGACGACCCAAACAAAATGATTGCAGGTGGCGTTGCAGGCGGAATCTGGATTTCTACTACTGCCGGCCAATCATGGTCTAAATATAATGATCTTGCCAAAAATCTTTCTGTTGCCTCAATTTGTCAGGCTGCTAACGGCGACATTTATGTTGGAACAGGCGAAGGTGCTTTTGCTGGTTATTATGGAAATACCACAGCAACAAACGGAATGAGAGGACAAGGCATTTGGAAATCGACCGATCGTGGATTAAGTTTCAACAGATTACCTTCAACATATGTTGAAAATATTGCCGAAGATACTGCATTAGTAAATGCAGCATTTAGCACAGTTAGCGAACTTGCTGCCGATCCTACTGACGCAAATAAAATTTATGCTTCGACTACTCGAGGCTTGCTTGTTTCCTATGATGCAGGAGATTCATGGTCGAATCCAATTTTCATATCAGAAACCAGCCAAATAAATGTTTCAGATCTTTCAAAAGATGTTGCTGTAGCCTCAGACGGAACTGTAATTGCAGCAGTTGGAAATAAAGGATATATTTCTGCTGATGGTAGTTCACGTTCATTCACAAAAATCTCAGGAAATACAGATAGCCTTTTGCTTCCAAACTCAGGAATTTCCAGAATGGAATTTGCATTTGCTCCAAGCGATCCTAATTTCATATACTGTCTTGCTGCTCAACCAGGCGGTACTTTAGAAAATATATACCAATCTACAGATAAAGGTATTTCATGGAATGTAGTAGGACAAGGTGGTTATGCAGAATTTCAACCACTTGGAGATCAAGGAGAATATGATGCTGTAATTGCAGTTTATCCAGACGATAAAAACAGCGTATTAGTTGGTGGACAAGGAAATGTTTATAAAGGAACATCGCAAGAAGGCACCGACGAATTCTATTGGGAAGCTAAAACTGAATGGTATTTTGAAACTTCCAGCTTGTTATATGTTCATGCAGATCAACATGCAATAGAATTTCACCCAAATTATAATGGAACAGACAATAAAATTGTTTACATATCTTCAGATGGTGGAGTACACCGTTCGGATTACGCCGGTGAATATTGGCAAACTATGAATAAAAATTATAACACCGTTCAGTTCTATGCTGTTGGTATATCAGGAGATGGACGAGTTATTGGTGGAACTCAAGATAATGGAACACAATATATTGACTTCTTAGGGAATACAGACCAAAATTCGGTAGAAGTAACCGGAGGTGATGGCGGATATGCAGAAATTTCAGAATTGGATCCAGATATTTCTTTTTCAACATTATATTTTGGAGATTTATTTCGTTCAGCTTTTAGAACTGAAGGATACGGAAGTTTCTATTCAAGTAACCTTTCAGGAAAACATAACATTGGAACATCAGACGGAGGACCAAGAGGAGGCTGTTTTGTTACACCAATTGCTCTTTGGGAATCATTCTACGATGAGTATAGCAACGATTATGTATCGTACATAAACGACACAATATTTTTCAGCACCTTTCAAGATTGGGACGAGTTTTATGCCGAACTTATGGCAAATCATCCTGACGCTACTATTGATACTACAATTTCATATAGTCAGCAAAATGTTCTCACATTGTCGTGTGCAGTAACATTCCCAGCAGATGATATGTTAACTACCGAAAGTTTAACAAATGATCTCCCACTTGATTTTACACTTTCAGAACAATTATTACCCTCAGATACAATTTGGGTAAAAGACACATATCAGTCATTGTTTGCAGTTGGACTAAACGGAAATGGTTCGAATGGCGGCGATGGAGGGAAATTATGGGTTACTCGTCAGGCTCTAAATTTTGCAGCATTACCTGCTCCAGCCTGGTATCAGGTTCTCCCTGAAAATTACAACGGATCTGCTTTTGGTGAAATTCAAGACATTGTTATCTCCAAAGATGGAAATTATATTTATTTTTCAACTGATAACAACAGAGTATATAGAGTCTCAGGTCTATTATATGCCAGAGAAGCTGCCGAATATAATAACGATTCATCTGACGTAATAAAAACTTCCCTATTAAAATCATTCAATACAACAGTTACTAGTATTTCAATTGATCCGAACGATGCTAAAAATATAGTAGTTACTATCGGTGGATATGGCGAAGGTGTGCATATTTATTATTCATCCAATGCTACACAATCACCTGCCAACAATGTTAGTTTTTCTGAGAAACAAGGTAATCTGCCATTTATGCCTGTATATTCAGCCATTTTGAATTGGAAAGATGGTGCCCAAGTAATGATTGGAACCGAATTTGGAGTTTACTCAACCGAAGATATTACTGCTGATGAACCGGTTTGGGTTGATCAAAATCCTAATGGATTTGCAAATGTTCCTGTTTTTATGCTACGTCAGCAAATTCAAGAAAACAGATGGAAACCATTAATAAATAATCACGGCTATATTTATGCTGCTACTCATGGCAGAGGTTTTTTCAGAGCCGAAAATATGGCAGGACCTACAGCTATTAAAGAAATTGATGATTACAGTACTATCGCAGTTTCTGAAATTACTGTTTTCCCAAATCCAGTAAGTGATCTTGCTACGGTAAAATTTTACTTAAACGAAAGAAGTGAAATTTCAATAAATGTTTATAATTTGAATGGACAAATTGTAAAATCTGAAATTATAAACAATCAAACTAAAGGAAATCACAACTATTCATTTGATGTTGAAGATTTGAAATCCGGAACTTATGTTTTAATTCTTACTACTGAAAATCAAAAATATTCTACAAAATTCATTGTAAATAAATAAACGATTTTATAATAATGGGAAGCCCCATCCTAAACTGGATGGGGCTTTTTTATTTTCAAATTTTCATTTCAATTTCTCTACCAAAAATTATTGGTAAATTTGGTTCTGAATGTCCCGCATCGAAAGCAAAGCATACAGGATATTCATATTCACTTACAGCTGCGGCAATTATCTCATATGCACTTTTTCCAAACGGAATATTATTATCGTTCATATCGTCCATTCCGCCAACGATAAGACCTTTTAGAGAGGCTAATTTTCCAGAAACTTTCAGATTCATCATCATCCTGTCTATGTGATATAGATATTCGTCGAGGTCTTCAATAAATAATATTTTGTTCTTTAATGAAATGTCAAAATCTGTACCTCTCAGGCTATATAAAATCGATAAATTTCCACCGACTACCGGGGCAGTGCATGTCCCTTTTCTGTTAAATTTATGTTTTGGAAAATCGCATTTCAAATCTTCGCCCTTCAAAGTTTTCATCATTTTTTCCATTGAAATTGTGATTGTTTCATCATTTGGAAAATTTATTGGCATGGTAGCATGAAGAGTTTCAATCTCTAATTTTTCATGAATAAACGAATGTAAAACAGTAAGGTCGCTGTATCCGACAATCCATTTTGGATTTTTGACAAATTTCTCGAAATTTAAATAATCAATAATTTTAATAGTCCCGTAACCACCTCTTGCACTAAATATAGCTTTAATAGAAATGTCATCAATCATTTCCTGAAAATCTGCTGCACGTTGTTTATCTGTTCCAGAAAATTGATTTTCCGATTGAAAAATATTTTTCCCCAATACTACTTCAAATCCTTCCTTTTTAAAAAAACTGATTGCTGGAATTAGCTCTTCATATGAAATTTTGCGAGCAGGTGCAACAATTCCAATTTTGTCGCCTTTTTTCAAATATGGGGGTGTTTTCATTAAAGATGGAATTATTCAATTATTCAAAGATGGAATTATTCTTTTTTCTTAGAAAACTTGCTTTTAATCCATCGTGGCAAAATAAATGCACCTATAAACAAATAAGGATAATAAGTTGTTAATCTCCATAAAAGAGCCATTGAAACGGCAAATCCAAGAGGAATAAAATCGGCAAGGTATCTCGAAAAAACAAACTCAGCAAATCCGCTACCACCAGGCGTTGGGCTCACCAGCATCATTATCCACATTACCAATTGACGTGCAAATATTAAAAAATGATCGTTCACTACAAAAAATGCTAACAACAAACTATTTACAACCCAAAAACGAGATGTCCAGGACAGAAAGGAAGCAAAAAATGCTTTTACCCAAAAACTTATCGATTTAGTTCTTAATTCTTTTGAAGTTACAATTATATCTGATCCTGCCTGATTTGCTTGTTGCCGCCACTTCCGTAAAAAGGGCAATCTGAAAACCTGCAACAACAACCATTTTATTGCTCTCGGATTTACGAACAGCCCATAACTCAAGAAAATAGTATATACCAGTTTCAATGAATATCCGACAACGGCAAAATAGAAAAATTCATTTGTGAACGAAATAACCTCTGCTCCTACTTCGCCAATCGAAAATAATTCTGAAATTTGCACAACTAGAAACAAAAGAGGAAACATTATCAAAAAATATATTTCATCTAAAAAAGAGGTAGTAAGCACAACCGCCGTGCTTCTTCCTACACTTAATCCTTCTTTGTTTATGTATAAAACTGCAATACTTGTTCCGCCAATTGCCGAAGGAGTAACTGCTGAAGTAAATTCCCACAGCATTATAATGTTGAATGTTTTTCGCCAATTTAGCGATTTATCCGAAAGCACTCTCAATCTAATCATATAGCCAATATCTCTCACAGCCATCATTATGAGCGAGACCAAAAGCCACAAAACTGAATATCTTGTAAATTCAATTATTGAAATGGCTTCAACATCAAATTCCTGATAAAGCATAAAGGCAACAACAATCAATCCGATTAGCATAGGATAGATTATTTTGTTTATACGAACTTTTTTCAGTAATTGTGGAGTATTATCAGTCATTCAATAAAATTATATTGTGCAAAAATAAATATTTATCCTTACAAAAATTGTAATAAATTGAAAAATGTATAGTGCATTTTTAAATGGATACAATCTCTACAAAAACAATATTAATTATTAACTGCTTCAAGTTCGAATAGCGATTACGCGAAATATTTGCTTTTATATGATTTTTTTAAAGAATCATTTGTTAAAATTAGAGTTGTATTTTACTGAATATCAGCATTTAAATTCATGTAAGAAAAATAAATTAAAATATTTAGTACTATGTATTGCATATATCTATTTAATATATATATCTTTGCAATGTAATATTCTTTGTAAGAAATAGTACTATAAGAATAATTGTTTTTTGAAATATTAATTATTAACCAAAAACTGTAAAGATGAAAATTGAGAATACTAAAGCTCAGATGAGGAAGGGAATTTTAGAATATTGTATTCTTTCAATATTATCGAACCACGATGCTTATGCTTCAGATATTATAAAAAAAATGAAAGAGGCAAAGCTGATAGTTGTTGAAGGAACGCTTTACCCTCTGCTCACACGACTGAAAAATGCAAAACTTCTGTCTTATAGATGGGAAGAATCTTCGCAAGGACCGCCTCGGAAATATTATGAAATTACAGATTTAGGAAAAATGTTTTTATCAGAACTCGACACATCGTGGAAAGCGCTGGTAGAAGCAGTGAATCTGATAAATCAGAATTAAAAAATTTCTTTAATAAAATTTAAATAATAATAAGTTAAAATAAAACCCAATGAAAAAGACATTCACAATAAATGTAAGCAGCATTATTTTCCATGTCGATGATGATGCGTTTGAAATTTTGCAGCAATACTTATCTTTGATAAATAACAGATATGCTGGAAGTAGCGAAGGTAAAGAAATTATTGCTGATATTGAAGCCCGAATTGCCGAATTGTTTAACGAAAAAATTAGCGACTCGAAACAAGTTATCAATATTGGAGACGTAAACTGCGTTATCGACATTTTGGGCGAACCCGATGAATTTGAGGACGATGATACAGAAAGCCAGGACTCGAAAAAAACAAAACAGAGAGTTATTACTTCAGGCAAAAGACTTTTTCGGGATCCGGATAATAGAGTAATAGGTGGCGTTTGCGGTGGTTTAGGTGCATACTTTTCTATCGATCCGGTAATTTTTAGAATAATTTTCATTTTTGCAACCTTAGTTTACGGAAGCGGCCCACTCATTTATCTAATTTTATGGATTGCAGCTCCTGTAGCAAAATCAACTGCCGAAAAGCTTCAAATGCGCGGCGAAAATGTTACCGTTTCAAATATTGAGAAATCGATTAGCGAAGAGTTCACCGAAGTAAGAAATAAATTTAAAAACTTTAAACACACAAAACAATATTCTCAATCGAAAAACTTTTTTAACCAACTGCTTTCAATTACAGGCAATTTTCTAAATATTATTCTAAAAATAGTGATTATAACTATTGGCATTTCGTTTATTGTATCCGGAACGATTATTCTATTTGCTTTGGTAGGTGGAACAGTTTTCGACAATAGCTTCTTCTTTCCGCCGGCATGGGGAAATTTTGATTATCCACCCTACGAAATGTTTTATGTTTTGGCAGATCCTACAGTCGTAAATTTACTGTTTCTTGGAATTATCTTAATTATTGCCATTCCTGTTTTAGCAATTTTGTATGCTGGTGTAAAAATGATTTTTAAGTTTAAATCTAACAACAAGCTTATCGGATTAACAGCTCTTTCTCTTTGGTTATTAGGCATAATTCTTACAATTATAGTTTCCGTAATGGCAGGAAAAGGCTTTAATTCTAAGGCAAGTTTGTCGAAAAACATATATCTAAAACCTGATAGTGCCGATGTTATTTATTTGAAAATGAAACCCGACACACTATACAATTCTTACGAATATATCGATCAATTGATAGATTTCGATGAATTAATATTAACTTCGAGCGACTCAAAAAGAAAGTTTTTTATCAGGCCTGAATTTGAAATTAAAAAAAGCAGTACAGCAAATTATGAGATGGAAATGAGATTCCGTTCAAGAGGAGATGGCAAAAAAGATGCAATTCAAAATGCTGATCATATAATTTACAATTGGTCTCAAAAGGATTCATTAATACTTTTCGAGCAATATTTTACTCTTCCAGACGATTTTTTGTGGAGATACCAAAGCCTTGATATAACTTTAAAAATTCCAGAAGGAAAATCGGTCTATATAGAAAAAAGTATGGACGAGATTATCAACGAATATAATGTAAAAACTCCTGATTGGACACGGAAAATCTATAACAAAAAAATGATAATGGATTATGACGGATTAGTTGAATATTAGCATTATTCAATTGAAAATAATCAATTTATGGTCTGCAAACAAAGTAAGTGTTTAGTTCAGGATGTTCGAGTTCAAGGCTTGCGAAGGCTTTAAAATCAAGGCGTTTGCATTTGCAAATAACTGTTTTAAAGTCTAACCAAACGTAGAAATCGGACATTATGACAAACACTATTTAGTTCAGAGATAGAGGGAAAACATCGCAAAGCGAAATATGATTAATGCTGTTTTTTATGTCTTTTATACAAGGAAGTTGAGTGTTCGAAATCAAATCGAGAATTGAAACAGAGGCATTGCAGATATGAAAAATCGCATTATTCATTCTTATTTTTTTCGAGATTTCGCTTAAAAGAATGAAACTTTCGCTATCTATAAAATCTATTCCTTTAAGGTTCAAAATCACTGTTGATATATTCTTTTCGAAATAAATATGCAATTCGTTTTCAATTTTTCTTAAGTGTGCTGAATTAAATCTTTTCGCTTCTTTGAATGAAATTAAAAGCTTGTCTTCCACTACATCTATAACTAACATAATAAATAGAACATTTAATTTTAAAAGCCGTGAAGATAAATCTTAAATTTTAAATTGCAAATTGCTCATATATTTTTCTTGATTTTAACATAAACAAAATTTGCTGCAAGGGAAATATGATAACATTCATTACCAAGTATTTTTGTAAAAATACAATTCTACATATCAGTAATTGTTAAAATGTTCCAATTCCACAAGAAAGAAAATCTAATAAATCTTTGTAAATTAATTGTCTAAGAATTGGGAATAGTTAAAAAACATAGTCTGATTTTCAAAACCACCCTATCTACTCTTTTGTCTGCATAATTAATATACATTTGTTTCAATGATTATTGATGCGATGTTGAACAATTTTAAAATATGCTTAATTCCTAACTTATTGAAAAGGAATAACACTGATATTAGCGATAATGCAGTTAAAAGCAATTGCACCAAACATGATTTATGCAACTATTATATTTCAACTCTTGTCTAAATGACCAAAATGATTTCATGAATAAAATACATTCACTATATATTTTTCGTTCAGGCCTATTTTACTAAAGCCAATTAAAATTTAGTAATATTAATTAATCACAAATAAATTATCGATTTATGAAAAAACTATCCGGACTATTTTTAATATTCGTTTTCACAATTTTCAGTTTTTCTGTAGTTGCACAAGATGTTTCTACAAATCTGAAAGAAAAATTTAAAGTTTATGGCAACTGTGGAATGTGTAAAAGCAAAATTGAAAAGGCTGCCAATTCTGTTGAAGGAGTGAAAAGTGCCAAATGGAATGTTGAAACCAAAAAAATTATAGTAAAATTTGATAGCTCAAAAACAACTAATGAAGCTATTAAAAAAGCAATTGCTAAAGTAGGATATGATACAGAAGAATTTAGGGCTAAAGATGAGACATATAATGCCTTACATAGTTGCTGTAAATATGACCGACCAGCAGTGAAGAAAAACAAATAAATAATAATTCAAACTTTAACAAAATGAGAAAATCAATAATTTTAATATTAAGCATTTTATACGCTGTATCAATATTTTCACAAGAATACGCAACTGACTTTACAGTTGATGATTGTGATGGGATTTCCCATAATCTTTTCAGCGAATTGGATGAAGGAAAAGTAATTGTAATTACCTGGGTAATGCCTTGTTTTAGTTGTATAGGACCTGCAATGGGAGCTTATACAGGAGCTATGAGTTTTGAGAATTCACATCCCGGGCAGGTATTATATTATATGTGCGATGATTATGCCAATAACAGTTGTTCATCAATAAGTTCATGGGCAGGAAGTAATAATATGGGAGAAGCCGATGCTTATTTTTCACATTCCGATATAAACATGAGTGATTATGGCTCAGCCGGAATGCCAAAAACAATTGTGGTTGGGTGTATAGAACACAAAGTATATTATAATATGAATTACTCTGCCAATGGTATAGAAGATGCAATTAATGAAGCATTGCTTGATTGCAATATTGATACTAGTACTATTGATACTAGTACTATTGATACTAGTAATACTAATTTAGTTAATGAAATTGGTAAAAGTAGTTTTGGTTTGAACATGTTTCCAAATCCTGTACAAAATACAGTTACTGTTTCATTCGAAATGATTGAATCATCAATGGTAACTATAGATGTTCTAAACTTAACAGGAGAAACTGTGCTAAATATGTCAAATTCATTTCAAACTGTTGGATCTATTGACATACAGTTCAATACAGATATATTAAGTAATGGTTGCTATTTTCTGAGAATTCAATCAGAAACAGGATTTGAGATTGCAAAATTCTCTGTTGCACATTAAGGGTTTATAAATAAACTATCCATCTGTACTTGTTCTTTTGTCCATTTTCTTCGTTGTAAAAGTATTAAATAAACTGTGGCTATTCGCAACTTTTACGCCTTGAAAATAAACAAAATATATTCGTACATTTTGAATACTTTATTTATTTACAAACCCTAAGTTGTGATTCAACGAAAATTCAATATTTTTTAATTGGCGTTTTCTAATAGCCACTTATTTATTTAAAAATACATACCAGAGGTATGTGAAAATTAATTTTATGCGTATTATTTTTATAGTAGTTTTAGGCCTATTTGTATTTTTTGATGGAAATTCTCAAGGTTGTTGTTCAGGTGGAAATGGGAGCCCTATTGCCGGTGGATTTTCACAAGGAGTTTTAAGGGCTAAACAAATAGAACTGGCAGGTAATTTCAGGTATTCGAGCAGCAATAAGTTTTTTGTAGAAGATAGGGATACTTTACCATTGTTTGATGAATTAAGTAGTAAGTACTTGTATTTGAGAGCAGGATATGGAATAACCAAGAAGTTAACAATGGAGCTTTCTTTTGGGTATTTTTTTGATAAGAGACTGGTTGAATTGAAAGATCGTAATCTTGAAGATCTTCATTCATCAGGTTTTGGAGATTTATTAATTTTTCCAAGATATGATGTATATTATAAGTCGTCAGCTTCAAGAAAAACAGAAATTACTATTGGCTTAGGGTATAAGATCCCATTAGGCTCAAACTCTGATTCATCAGTTGTTTTTGTTAGTCCGGAGGGAGAAAAATATTATGCAATTTCTGCACCAACAGTACAACCCTCCAACGGTTCACAAGACATTATTTTCTATTTGTTTGCTTTGAGAGCATACCCTTTAAAGAAGGTAAACTTTTTTGCTAATGCTTTATTTATTAAAAAAGGGTATAATTCATTGGGGCAAAAATTTGGCAACTATACAAGTGTGGGATTGTTTGCAAATAAAACATTTTTTACAAAATTCGGACTTACAACTCAACTAAAAGCTGAATGGATTGGAGAAATCAAATCGGCAAAAAATATTGACCTAATTGCCTATTATAATCTTGACCCAAATTCTACCGGATCAAAAAAACTGTTCTTTATACCTCAGTTAAGTTACACTTTTAGACAACTTACTTTTTTTGGTTTAGCCGAGATACCAATGTATCAATATGTTAATGGAAATCAGGTAGGTTCTGAACTTAGTATAACATTTGGTTTATCATATCGTTTCAGTAAGTTCTGTTCCGATCCTGTTTTGTTAGATGAACCTATAAAATCTGTTAATTAACTTTTCATATCGGAAATACTTAATTCAATTGTATTGAAACTTTGTAGTGCATTTAAGTAAATGTTATGTTAAAATTTCTACTATTTCTTTGTTACAAATCAGTGTACTGAATAGTTATTATGATAAGGCTTCAAAATAATTCCTTTTTAAACTTTGTGCAACTTTGAGCTACTCTGAGCAACTTTGTGTAAAAGCTGTTTCACAAAGAATCACAAAAGCCCCGATAGATATTGCGGCTGAGTTTCACAGAGAAAGTAAATTATGAACTTCAAGTTTCCGACACTGATTAGTTACATTTCTTTTAATACATTCAATTTCAATCAGGGATAATAGTTTCTCAAAACAGAATTCTATCAATACACAGATATTTAAAACTATTTTCTACTGGTATAGTGAAATTAATCGAAAATGAAATGTTTCAAATGCACCAATTTTTGATGTCCGAATAGAAGTATTTCATATATAAATGCAACCAAAAGATAAAATAAAAAGCCCTACTTTTGAGAAAAATTTATTATTATGAGAAAAAAGTTAATTATTATAGTGTTAACCATACTATTAGGAAGTTTTACAAATAATTTAGAAGCTCAGGCATGGTTAGAAAATAGTTCAAAAACAGAATCAACAGAAGGAATTTCAGATTTGAATTTTTTTGAAATTCAAAAAGCATTTAATCAATATTGGGAAAACAAACCTTATGAAAAAGGAAAAGGTTGGAAACAATTCAAAAGATGGGAGAATTTTGTAGAGCAACGAGTTTCGACAGATGGAAAAATAAATAATTCCATTTTCTGGTCAGAATATCAGAAAAAAATCAATAAAACTAAAAATAAGGCAAGCGTAGCAAATTGGACTGCAATGGGACCATTCGATACTCCCTTAAGCATGGACAATAGTTATAAAACAGGTTCTGGGCGTGTCAATTGCGTAGCTTTTCACCCAACAAATCAGGACATAATGTGGATTGGAGCACCGGCTGGCGGTTTATGGAAAACCACAGATGGGGGTGCAAGTTGGATAACAACAACAGACGATCTTCCAAGTATCGGAGTTTCAGACATTGCTGTAGATCCAAACAATCCTGATATTATCTATATTGCTACCGGTGATGGAGATGCCGGAGATACCTATTCGGTAGGCATATTAAAATCTCTTGATGGAGGTTTAAGCTGGCAAACTATCGGTTTAAACTTTTTCATATATGAAGAAATAATAGTAAGACGACTATTGATAAATCCTTCAAATTCAAATATTTTGATTGCAGCAAGCAATGATGGAATTTATAAAACTATCGATGCCGGACAAAGTTGGACAAATGTGCAAACAGGACATTTTAAAGATTTGGAATTTATGCCAAACAACCCAACAATTATATACGCTACAAAATATGGCGGATTTGGTGGCGGAAAAATTTATAGATCGACCAATAGTGGCGACTCATTCACCGAGCTAAACACAGGTGTTAGTTCCAACGATGTCAATAGAATTGAGCTTGCAGTTACACCGGCAAATTCTAATTTAGTATATGCACTTTTCAGCGATGCAAATAATGATGGATTTTATGCAACCTATAAATCAAGCGATGCAGGAGACAACTGGACGCAAACATTTTCGGGTAGTAATATGAATTTGTTAGGCTGGTCTGAAAATGGAAACGATGTTGGCGGGCAAGGCTGGTACGACCTGTCATTAGCGGTTTCTCCAACAAATGAAAATATTGTTTTTGTTGGAGGTGTAAACATTTGGAAATCGGTAAATGGCGGTAGTAGCTGGAATTGCAATGGCCACTGGTACGGTGCAGCAGGGATTGAGTATGTACATGCCGATCAGCATGTTTTAGCTTACAATGTAAATACCGGAGTATTGTTTTCAGGAAACGATGGAGGTTTTTACAAAACACAAAATGATGGTTCGAGCTGGACTGATATTAGCGATGGCCTCGAAATTTTGCAAATTTACCGCATTGGTTCATCTGCCACAAATGCCGGAATTGTAGTTGGAGGAACCCAGGACAATGGTACTATGAAAATAAATTCCGGACAGTGGAACAATATTCTTGGAGGAGATGGAATGGAATGTATGATTGATTTCAATAATCCAAATATTATTTATAGCACATATTATTACGGTAGTCTTCATAAATCGACAAATGGCGGTTTCACCTTTAACGACATTTCTCCTGCCAGCAATGGAGCCTGGGTAACACCATACGCTATGCATCCTACAAATAGCAATACTTTATATGCAGGATATAGCAATGTTTATAAAACCACAAACGGCGGAAATAGTTGGGATCAGATTTCGTCGAACCTAACCGGTGGTACAGACTTGCAATCTTTAGCTATTGCAAAATCTAACCCTGATTATATATATACAGCAACTTACGACAATATATACAAAACAACCAATGGTGGCACCAATTGGGAAAATATTACATCAGGATTACCAAGCAATCCAAGCATTAAATATATTGCAATTTCAAGTACAGATCCTAACAAACTTTGGGTAACTTTTTCGGGCTTTTACACTTCTTATAAAGTCTATATGTCGGAAGATGGTGGAAATATATGGCAAAATTTTTCCGACAGCCTTCCAAATGTTCCTGCGAATTGTATTGTTTATGAAGATGATTCTAACGATGCCCTATATGTCGGAACAGACATAGGTGTTTATTACAGAAACGATTCTATTCCATATTGGATAGCATTTGACGATGGTTTGCCAAATGTGGTAGTTTACGAACTTGAAATTCAATATTCAGAGAAAAAAATCAGAGCCGGCACTTTCGGGAGAGGTTTGTGGGAGTCTGATCTATATTCAGAGCCAATGGCTCCAATATCTAACTTTCAGTTTACAAATACCTCAGATTGCAATGGGATTGTGAGTTTTGAAGATATTTCAGCAGGATTACCAGAAACATGGGAATGGATTTTCGGAGACGGAAGTTCCTCTTTCGAGCAAAACCCAATTCATATTTATAACGATACTGGAATTTTTGTTGTTCAATTGATTACTGAAAATAGTCTTGGAACAGATACTAATTTTTTGGAAATTTCAATTAGTTTAAATTCAGACTTGCCTGTAGTGTCGGGCGATGAACGTTGCGGCGAAGGTAGCCTACTTTTACAAGCAGATGCAAGCGGGCAAATCAACTGGTATGAAAACGAAATTGGAGGAAATTCATTAGATACAGGCGATTTTTTCCAAACTCCGATAATAACAAATAGTACAACTTTTTTTGCTGAAAACGAAATTGGCGGAGCTCAGTTTTATGGAGGAAAATTTGATAATTCCGGCGGAGGCGGTTATTATAGTGGGAATAATCCATGGGGTTTGGTTTTTGACTGTTTGGAGGCATCAGAAATTGTTTCGGTTAAAGTATATTTTGACCCATCTGAAAGTGCCGGCAATAGAGAGATAATGCTTCTCGACGAAAACAACTCCATAGTTCAATCTGCAAGTGTATTTGTTCCTCAGGGCGAAAGCCGAATAAATTTAGGTTTTGAAGTTCAGCCGGGAAGTAATTACAAATTAGTAGGGCAAAGTTCTCCAAATATGTACAGAAATAACAATGGTGGAATAGCTTATCCTTTCAACATTTCAAATTTGATAACTATTACACAAAGCAGTCTCGACCTTTCGGGCTATGACCCAATAGATTATTACTATTTTTTTTACGATTGGGAAGTAAAAGAAATAAGCTGCAGAAGCAACAGAGTTCCGGTGCTTGCAACAATTAATCCAAATCCAACAGCAGATTTTTCATATATTACTGATAATTTGAATGTTCAATTCACTAACAATAGCCCGAATGCAAATTCATATTATTGGGATTTTGGAGATGGGAATTTTAGCAGCGAGGCAAATCCTGTCCACAATTATTCATCTAACGGCATTTTTGAAATTACATATATTGCAAGTTCTCAAAATTGTAGCGATACAATAACTCAAACAATCGATTTGACATATTCTACCGTAGAATTTTCTTTTATAGAAAAACTTAAAATTCTACCAAATCCAAATTCTGGCGTTTTCATTATTGACTTTTCAATAGCCCAAGAAGAAAACATAAAATTAGAAATAGTGAATCTTGCTGGACAATCTGTTTATTCTGAAGAATTAACAAATTTCTCGGGGAAATATTCAAAAGAAATTCATCTCTCAGATATCGCAAAAGGAATTTATCAAATTCAAATTTCTTCTAAAGATAAAATCATAAATAGAAAGTTTAGTGTTGAGTAATGAATTTTCAGCTCTAAAATATTCAGTAGGAAGTTAGTAAAAAATCTTCCTATTGAATATTTTGAGCAGGGTCCCAAAACTTTTCCTTAAAATTTACAATCTTGTTATTTTCTATTATTATACCTTCACTTTCAAGAAGTTCTCTCATCGTATTTGCCCACCCAAAATGATTTTTCCCGGTCAAAAGTCCATTTCTATTGACTACTCTGTGAGCCGGAACAAATTCTGCTTGCTCTGCCGATTTGTTCAATGCCCAGCCAACCATTCGTGTTGAACCCGGCGAAGCTAAAAACTTTGCAATTGCTCCATAGGAAGTTATTCGCCCGGGCGGAATAAGTCTGGTAGTTTTGTAAACTTTTTGAAAAAAACTGGTTTCCTCATCTGGTTTTGCAATTTTTGTAGTCATTAGTGTTGTTTTCTGAATTAACTATTCTTCAATTATAAATCTAACAATTCAAATCATAATATCTTTTATTAAAAATCGTGCACTCAGATTCTTAGGGTTTGTAAAAAATAAAGTATTCAAAATGTACGAAGATATTTTGTTTATTTTCAAGGCGTAAAAGTTGCAAATAGCCACAGTTTATTTAATGCTTTTTCAACGAAGAAAATGGACAAAAGAACAAGTACAGATGGATAGTTTATTTATTTACAAACCCTTAAATCATTCATCAACAATTTTTTTACCATTAATTTTATATTCAATGCCTTTTTTGTATGAGATTGTATAAATCAGATTACTTTCAGAATCGTAATATCTCCACCGTTTTTCTTTCTTTCCGAAAAGGTACTCTCCTTCTTTTCTGATATTTCCGTTTTTAAAATAGTATCTGTGTTTGCCATGTTCTCGATCCTCAATAAAGCTCCCTTCAAAGCTTCTATCTCCATTCGGGAACGAATATTCCCACAATCCATCTTTTAGTCCATATTTATATTTTCCCTTTTCGATATGGTCTCCAACAAAATAGTACCATTCTCCTTCTTTCTCTCCATCAATAAATTCTCCTTTCGAGATTATTTGGTCAAGTTCATCGTATTCAATAAATTGCCCTTCTTCTTTTCCATTGTAATAATGTTCCTCTCTTTTTACTTTTCCGTTTTCGAAATACCAGATCCAATCGCCCGAAAATTTTCCATTCTTATAAATCCCTTTTTGTTCTTTGTTCCCATTTAGGTAATAGTATTCCCACTTCCCATTTTTTTTATTGCTACGGAATTTTCCTTTCGATTTTATTTTTCCATCTGGATAAAAATACTTCCACTCACCTTGTTTTTTCACATTGTCGTCTATCATTCCTGTTCCTTTGACATTACCCAGATCGTCGTATAAAATAGCCGCAGATATTGTACCATTCTGCTCAAATTCTTTATGAATACCTACAGGATTTTTGCCAATAAATCCTCCACTTTTTTTGATTTTTCCATTTTCATAAAATTCTTCTTTAACAACAATTTGCTCTTTTTCTTCAATATTATCTCCTATCAAAATTCCATAATTATAGCGCTGATTTATGATTAGCTTACCCCTTCTGTCAAATTCCCGATAAAAACCATGTAATAAATCGTTTAGGTAATTTGCCTCCGATTTTAATCGATCGTTACTAAAAAATTCTTTCCATGCTCCCTGTTTTAAGCCATCTTTATCTTTTCTGTTAATTTTTTCTTTGCTGATTAAAAAATCATTTCGATAGTTCAAAACAGCTATCAATACACTGTCTTGATTAAATTCTTTGGCAATTCCATCTTTGTCGCCATTTTTATAATTAACTAATTTGTGAATTTTACCATTTTTGTAATAATATGACAATCCTTGCTTTATATCGTTTAGGTACAGCTCTTTAGAAATCAACTTGCCAAAATTTACACTATCGTTTTTGTTAATACTATTTTTAAAATAATAACCATTCTTTTTTCCGTATCTGTAATTTATTATTTCGGAAATAGTCCCACTTTTTTGATAAAAATTCCATACGCTGTCGAGCAGAAAGTTTTTTCTATTTCCTTCAGATTTTAATTCCCCTGTGTTATAATATGTTTTCCAAAATCCGCTGGGTTTGCCGTTTCTCATATTTCCTTCGCTCGAAACCTTGCCATTTTGATAGTAGAAATAATTATACCCATTGGGATTAATTACTTCATCCTGAGCATAAATAAATTGCGAAATTATAATAAACAAGGAAGTATAAATTATTTTCATTTGTTTATTTACCATGTTATTTTATCAATTTATTGGAAACTTTTAAATTGTATAAATGTTTAGTATTGCAAAATATTTGAAAACTTATGCTTTCAAAATTAGTTTAACCATAGCTCCTCCCTCAGCACACTTGCCAATTTCAACTTTGCTTTCGTGAGCGTCCATAATTAATTTTACCGCAGCAAGGCCCAGTCCATAACCTTCGGAGTGGTGCATAACTTTATCGCAAGAAAAAAATCCAAATAGTTTTTCGATGGCTTCGTCAGAGAATCCTTTGCCAGAATCACAAATTTCGCAGACAATATTGCCATCAATTTTTTGAGCATTAATTGTTATTTTTCCATTTTGGGGTGAATATCCAATGGCATTCTCAACGATGTTCGAAATACATTTTTGAAGCAATTCGAAATCTCCAATAACAATCAGGTCAGTATTGTTCATTTTAACAATCTCGATGTTTTTGTTCTCTATCGTTTTTGAATGTTCGCTAAAGGTTGTTTCAAAAATATCATTCAATGAGCATGGGTAAGATTGCATTCTGTATCGGTCGGCACGAAGTTCTGTAATCAACAATGCAGTATCAGAAAATCTTACTAATTTTCTTGCAGCAATTTTCAATTCATTAACATATTCCAATTGCTCTGTGGTTCTTAGGGTGCTTTCCAAGAGGTCGGTAAAACCATAAATTCCGTTTAGAGGTGTTCTAAGTTCGTGACTAATTATTGAAAGAAATTCCGATTTAGCTTTATCCAAGGTGATAAGTCTTGAGTTTGCACCTTCCAGCTTTTTGTTCGATTCTACAAGTTCCGATGTTCGTTGTTCGACTTTTTCTTCAAGGGTTTGATTCATTTTAACCAATTGCTCCGATTTATACTTAAGTTCCAAATGAGTTTTAACTCTTGCGAGCAATTCGAGTGCATTAAATGGTTTTATCACATAATCCTGAGCTCCAAGATTCAATCCCTTGATTATGCTATTAGAATCTGTTTTTGCTGTGAGAAAAATTACCGGAATATCTTTTGATTTTTCATTAGATTTGATTTTTTCGCATACTTCGTAGCCGTCCATTTCAGGCATCATAATATCGAGCAAGATTAAATCAAAATCATTATTATTTACTAAATTAAGGGCAGATTTCCCACTTTGAGTGTACGAAATATGATAGGATTCTTTTAGCAAAATGGATCCAAGAATTTGAATGTTTTTAGGTTGATCATCAACAATTAAAATGCTGTAATCACTATTCTTTTTAGTTTGTATCATCTTATTTTTTTCAAAAAATCACTAAACATTAAAATATAGAATTAAACAAGCAATTTAATAATTTTACGTAAAACTACTACTACGATTTATGATTTTTCATAATTTCAACTTGTTTTAGAATTGATTCTTTGTGAACAAGTTGCAATAATTTTATTATAAAATCTTCCGAAAGTCCTAAGTTTTTCCCAATTTCTGAGCGCGATGATATAATTTTTTCCCATCTTCTGAGCTGCAAAATTGTTACATCATTTTCGCATTTATATTTCCCTATATCTTCAACAATATTCATTCTTTGGCTTAGTAGCTCGAGCATTTGCATATCGATTGAATCTATTTGTTCTCTGAACTGTTCGAGCTGGTTTGAGAAATCTATGCTTAGATTTTCCGATTTTCTATAAACCAGGTCGGCAAGCAAATTATTTAACTCGGCAGGTTCCAACTGTTGATTTTTATCACTCAAGGCACTTTCCGGCGAAATATGGGATTCTATCATCAATCCATCCACAGCTAAATCTAAAGCCTTTTGTGATATTTCTTTTATATATTTTTTCGTGCCTGATATATGACTTGGGTCGTTTAGAATGGGCAGATTGGGCAGTTTTCGTTTTAGTTCAATTAGCAATTCCCATTTAGGGATATTCCTGAAAGGAGTTTTCTCGAAGGGATAAAATCCTCTGTGGATAGCTCCAATTTTTCTGATGCCATTATTTGCAAATCTTTCAATTGCACCCTGCCAAAGCTCAATATCCGGATTAATTGGATTTTTAATAAGAAATGCCAGGCCTGTACCTTTTGCAGCATTGGCAAGTTCCTGAACCGAAAAAGGATTTGAACAAGTTCTGGCACCAATCCAAAGAATATCAATGCCATATTTTAAACAAATGTCGATATGTTTAGGTGTAGCTACTTCTGTAGCTGTTAATAATCCGGTTTCCTCTTTTACTTTTTGCAACCATGCAAGTCCCTTTTCGCCAACTCCCTCGAATGTTTCGGGACGTGTTCTGGGTTTCCAAAGACCTGACCTAAAAACCGAAACCATTTTGTTTTCAGATATTTGTTGTGCTGTAGATAATATCTGACTTTCTGATTCGGCACTGCAAGGACCGGCAATTATTAAAGGTTTGCTCGAAAATGGTTCAAACCATTCCTCTAAAGGAAGTATATTAAAACTATTTTTCATAAATTTTCAGATATGTATATTTGCTTACAAAAGAGCAAAAAAAACCTGTTACGAAAAACATAACAGGTTTAATACAATTATTATGAAAAATGAATATTATCTTGATATATTCAAATATTTTGTTTGGGTAAAATTCTCTGAAACCATTTTGTAATAATAGTTTCCTGAGGCTAATTGGCTTGTGTTAAATTTCAATGTGTATTCTCCGGCACTGTAATCTTGATTTGTTAAATCTTCAATAAATTTTCCTTTTGTGGTGAAAAGTGAAATTTTTACATTGCTATCGTCCGATACATAAAATTTAATTTCGGTAAAATCTTTAGTAGGATTTGGGGTGTTTTGGTAAAGCATACTATTTTCCAAAACTTCTCCATTTTGCTTAACTTTCAACTTATTAATTATGCTAATTCCATTTGTTTTGAAATTGCCATTTCCTTCCAGGTAACTTTCCACTTCGAGAATATCAATTTGTCCGGTTTTGTGATGCCACAGTTGTAGAGTAAATAACTCTCCATTTGCAACTCCTTCTTTTTCTTCAGTTGTTTCGTCGTCTCCCCATATTGCAATAGCTGTATTTTTTCCGACATAACAAACACTTCCAACCAATTTTCCGGTCGAATTGAATGCTCCAATCTCATCTCCAACTTGTGGTTTTTCTAACCACACAAAATTTGGAATCCCAACTGTCATGTTATTTCCGGTATTCTTAATATTCACAAAATGTTTTGTGGATTGATAATCGGATTTCTCTAACACATTAGTTTGAGAATTAGATGGGTAGGTTAAATTTTGAGAATTTGAGTTTTGACTAATCAACAAGCCAACAACTAATAGCAGACTAAAAAATACTTTTGTTTTCATGTTATCAAGTTTTAAATTAATTTACAAATATAAAAATAATATTTTATTACTACAATTTTATTTAATACAAATAATACGAATCTTTGAAAAATTAGTTATTACTTTCTTCTTCTATATCGGCAGTTAATATTACATCTTCCTTTTCTTCGCCTGTTTTGCGACTGTCGGGCGTAAAGAAAACTACAATAAAAGCGAGTGTAAACGACACTCCAAAGACCCACATTGGCATTTTATAATTTTTTTAAATTTATTTATTACAAATATAAGACTTTTTTTAATTAATTGAACTATTTTTCAGAAGTCGCCTAAATTTCAAATAACATAACTAATCATTGTCGGATACTTGATTTAATAATAAGCTTTCTTTGTGAAACCCAATAGCTATCGGCAAGCTATTACGCAAAGTGGGAGAATTATATTCTGGTAGCGTAAAAAGTCCCTGCGGGTTTTGAAAACCCGCAGGGACTGATGTAAGAATCTAATTCGCCGGATAAAGCAAAGTATCAGCTGCCAGCATTTTTATTTGGTAGCCTTCGCCTGGGTTCATATTTCCTATATTGTCGATGCCATACATTGGCCAATAGATTAAACCATTACCATTTTTTACCATTACAATATTCTGTGAAATATCATTGAGCATAGTGCTTATTACACCGCTATTTTGGCGAAGGTAGCCAATTATGTTCCAATCTTGCAATAGAGCTAATGGCGACCACTCCGGGACAGCTGCAATTCCGGACACTTCAAGTATGTTGAAATTGTACATTTTCAGTATATAGCCTTCTCCAAGCTGAAAATCGCCTATGGTATTTACATTATACATTGGCCAAAAAGTTTGGCCAATTTCATTTTTCATAAGAATCATATCGGTGGCTACATCGGTAAAAACTGAATCGCAATCGGGCACATAAGGATCAACATAGCTCGAAATTATCGACCAGCCCTGACTAAGATTTACAAATTGTTTGGTATGTTCAGGGACATATTGGCTTGCTGTTAAAAGAAAAATATCGAAGCTACTAGCAATGAAGAAGCCCGGTGAACAAAGACTATCAAATTTTAGTGTATCCAATGCCGTAAAGACGCCACTCATATATATATCATAATTGTCTGCTACAAATAATTCTCTTAGGTAGGCAAATGGTTGTGCTTCCAAATTATTATACCATTGTCTTACTCCAGAAGAATCAATTTTGCTTAATATTGGCATTTTGTCAGTTATTTGTGAAACTGGAATTATGGTATCATTATCAAATATTATTGTGTCCCCCTCGTAACAAAAAGAGAAATAAACACTATTGTCTTTATCATAGGTAATTACTGGTTTTACAGATTCATTTAAGGAAAATTCAGTAATAGCATACTTTTTCCACAATACTGAACCATTTGAATCTAATTTAACAATAAACGAGTTATGGCAATTAGGTTGAATCGGAAATACATTTGATGACCATATTGTATCAGAATCAAATAAAAATGTCAGACCACTCGAATACCCACTGATTAATACATTATTTGAATTATCAATTTTAACATCACAAATGAAGTTCTGGTCATATATTGAGCTGGCATTAGAATGGAGTAATTTGTTCCAGACAAGGTTGCCATTTGGATCAAATTTTAAAAGAAATGACACAAAATTACTATTGATTGCATTTAAAAGAATTCCGGCAACATTCAAAAGGTTCGAATTTGTCCATTGTGCGTAATAAATATTTCCATAATTGTCAACAGCCAGAGCTTCAGGCTCATCATCGTAAGTGGAATATATCCTTTTAATCCAAAGCTCGTTCCCAAGCGAATCGTATTTTGCAATAAAGGCATCTTCACTGCCCGAATTGCTTATGGTTGTGCCTGCAAAACTTAAACTTGGACTGTCATAATAGCCACTAACAATAACATTTCCATTTTTATCTAAAACGATATTTGAAGCATAGTCATCACCAGTACCTGATATAATATTTAGAGAAATTGGATTACCAAAAGTATCTTGTTTTGTAACAAAAAAATCTACTGTTTGGGTAACAGGAATGGTAGAACTTCCATAAGTATTAGACCAGTATGTTGATCTTGACATTACAGAATACATATAAGTGTTGTTTTGCTGAAAGTCTGAAATAGTTGAGTATTGCAAATTTGGAATATCAAGAGCTTTTGATAAATTACCATTGTCAGTGAATTCAATAAGAAAATTGTCCGAACCGGATAAAGATGTATCTGTAAAAAATAGTGTATCTGAATTGCCTGAGCCAATAGTATTAATAATTAATTTGCAGTCTCCAAAATTATCAGTGTAAAGCCTGATAGGCGTATCATCCATATAATTCCCCATTGTTCTAAGCCAGTCATAAGAAGTAATTTGTGAAAAACCAAAAAAATAATAGAAAATAAGGGAGAATACTAGTATATATTTTTTCATAACATATTAATTTAATAAACGATTTTTTAGTTTCTAATAAGACGTTTTTCAAAAGTTATTTCGTTTTTCAAAAATAAAACAAATTTTGTGTAAAGTCAAACTCATATGAATTTATTTTGCCAATTTTGAAAAGCTTAGTGCAATTTGGGTAAATTATTTTCGTGTTGTTTTTCGCTGTGTCGTTTAGACCTGACATGTTTTGAAAACCTGTCAGGTCTGCTTTGTATGGGAGCTTTATCAAATTTTTGAGCTTTAACAAAGCTGCAAAGTTTGCAAGAAATTCTATAATCTTTTGAATAGTATTTATTCTTTTTTCTAATTTTTTCATTCAATGTTTTTTCAAAAAACTAAAACCTTTCATATGGTTATAACAAAAAGCCGAAAAATCTTTCATGTTTTTTTTGGGATTTTGGGATTTTTTCTGAGTTATTTGCTGTAAACATCTGAATATAAATTACAAAAAAAATGAAAAAAATTTTCCTTAATATCAAACAAAAAGTGTTGTTCCGGCAAAATATTGCCAAATGCTCAATTTATTTCTTTATGATTTTTATCATATCCTATTAATGAGTCATAAAATATCTTTATGCCTAATAAATTGTTATATTTTTTAATTAAAAAAAAGTAATTATGGATCACGGACCTGCTGTGGAACTTGGTGTTGACCATGCCGCCAAGAAGAAATCAAAATTGGGAGTCTTCCTATTTTTTGTTTATTTAATCGTATATGCCGGCTTCGTAGCCATAGGTGTAGCAGATTACGAATTGATGGGAAAAATAGTGCTTGGAAATCAGAACCTTGCTGTGGTTTATGGTTTTGGCTTAATCATTTTCGCCATTTTGCTTGGTTTGTATTATAACTGGCAATGTACAAAGTATGAAAATTTAATGAATAAGGAGGACTAATTATGATATACGGAGTTTCAGTTTTTGCGATAGTTTTATTTTTTATTTTTGTAATTTTCGTTTTAGGCTTATCCTTTTATTTTGCGAGAAAAACAAAATCTGCAAGTGGTTATTTTGCTGCAGGTGGCGCAATTCATTGGGGTGTAAACGGAATTGCTTTTGCCGGCGATTATCTTTCGGCAGCATCATTTCTTGGAATTTGTGGTATGATTGCATTTGTAGGTTACGATGGATTTCTATATTCTGTCGGTTATCTTGCAGGTTGGATTGTTGCACTTTTTCTTGTTGCCGAACCATTAAAACGACTTGGTAAATTTACTTTTACCGATGCTTTAGATTCAAAATTTAATTCGAAAGCAATTCAATTGTCTGCGGCAATTAGTACATTGATAGTTTCAATTTTTTACCTGATTCCTCAAATGGTTGGTGCCGGTGCTTTGGTTACTCCACTGCTTGGCTTACCTCACTGGGTTGGAGTTGTAATTGTTGGAGCAATTGTAGTTTTTATTGTAGCTACTGCCGGAATGACTTCTACTACTTACGTACAATTTATCAAGGGAGGCTTGTTGATTATTTTCTCTACAATTTTGGCTATATATATATTCAACAATGGTTTGTCCTTAACACCAGACAATGAAGAAAATAAATATCATCAATTTGTTACATTAACACCCACAATCGAAAATAATGTTCTAAGTGTTGAGGGCTACAATATTGTAAAAGAGAAAGAAGTAAAAGGCCATCAATTTGTAAAAATTAAGAAAAACAATGTAGCCAGATGGTACGATCTTGTGAAAGAAAATGGATTACCAGTTCTTAAAGAAATGCTTTCTACTACAGTTCCCAGCAATGGTGAAAAACTTTACAATGGCGAGCCTAAAGAAAATGCAAAGTTCTATCAGGTGGGGCACATGAGTAAAATTATTGTTGATGGCAAAGAAGTTGAAAGTACCGGACCTTTAGGACCATTCAAATTTTTATCGACAATAGAAAAAAGCGAACTTGTCAGGTTCCTGAAAGTAAAATTCAACGATGGCGATGATAAAGTCGTTGTTTGGCATCAGAGAATCACTTCCGGAAAAGAAATGATGATGCCCGGTCTTAAATTTAAAATTGGGAAAGGTGCTAATTTCTGGACTAAACTAAATTTTGTTTCATTGATGTTAGCCTTATTTCTCGGAACAGCATCATTACCTCATATTTTGATTAGATACTATACAGTAAAAAGTCAAAAAGATGCAAGAAAATCAACTATTGTAGCAATTGGTGCAATAGGAGGTTTTTATGTATTAACTTTATTTATGGGACTTGGAGCAGCTGTAAATGGCGTTCTCGATGTAGAAAGTAGTAATATGTCCGGTCCATTGCTTGCCAAAGCATTTGGTGTAGGATTGTTCTCAATAATTTCAGCCATTGCATTTGCCACAATTCTCGGAACTGTGAGCGGACTGATAGTTGCATCTTCAGGAGCAATTGCACATGACCTTATCGACAACTATCTTGGCAAAAATTTGGGAGATGATGGTAAAGTTAGAGCTGGAAAAATTGCAGCATTTGCTGTTGGGGTAGTTGCAATAATTCTCGGAATTTCCTTTAAAGGGATGAATGTTTCGTTCTTAGTAGGCTGGGCATTTGCTGTTGCAGCCTCGGCAAACCTTCCTGCAATTCTAATGCTATTGTTCTGGAAAAAAACTACTGCAAAAGGAATTGCATGGTCTATAGTTGCCGGAATAATTTCTGCCTTAGGAATTATTCTTACTTCGCCGACTATGTGGGATAGATACGGTTTAGACAAAGCCGATGCTCCTCATATGCTCGACAATCCTGCAATTATTTCATTTACTCTTGCATTAGTGGTATTGATTTTTGTATCTCTTTCAACTCAAAAAGATAATGATAAATTAGCTCAAAAATAGGAGCTAAACAGAAAATAATATTTTATAAAAAGCCGGGAGGATTTTACTTCCGGCTTTTTTTTATTCAAAATTTCCCCCTGAGAAGGCTGATGAACGCAGAAAAAATCAGCACCCAATTTCCAATTTCTAATTCCTTAACAAGAATATATTTTCAAAAATTATATCGAATCCCACCAATAATTAATCGTCCGGGAGACAATTTCCCTTTTCTATCTACAAATTCATTATCAAAAATATTTTGAACATCGAAATAGATTTTATAATGCGTTTTTATTGTTTTTGATATTTTCAGATTTGTAATAAAATAATCTTCAATCAATATTGTATTTTCGTCGTCGTACCATTGTTCGTCAACATAGTTGCAGTTGAAGATTGCTGTAAAGAATTTGCTTTTCCAATTTAAATCGGCATAAAATAAATGCGGCGAAACATCTATCATATACTTTCCATCCAGATTTTTGTCAAGATTCAATTCTGAAATTTCAAAATCTACAATTTTCGTATTATTGTATGAATAGTTGGCATTTATTGAAATTGCCTTATTCACAAAATAGCTCAAACTAAACTCACCACCCAAAACCCTTATTTTTGCAACATTGTCTGATTGCAGCACTGGTTTTAAATCGGTTCCTCCGGTATCAATAGAATCTCCATTTCCTATCAAATATTGAAAATCTTCGCCGATAGAATAATAAACAGCAGTATTTACTTTTATCTTTTCCAGAAAAATATTAGAATACCCCAATTCAAAGGAGTTTAAAGTTTCAGGTTTCAAATTCGGATTTGCCAAGCGAAAACCTTTACGAATTTTGCCTGTCTGGCTTAAATCTTTAAGTTTTGGCGGTTTAAATCCAGTTCCAAAAGATGTGTAAATTTTCGATTTTTTATTTAGAGAATATTGAAGTGCGATTTTCGGACTTAAAGCATACCATTCATTTTCTTTAAAAAGCTCAGTAAAACTTTCAGTGAATCCAGTAGTTTTTGTTGGTTCACTTACATTTTGGAAACCATCGTAGAACCTTACAATGTCGTTTCTTAAACCTGCAATCAACTTTAATTTATCCGAAAAAAAGTTTATTTCATCCTGAATAAAAATTCCAAGAATATTCATTTTGCTATGAAAATCAATTTTGTCGGGTGAAGTTCGATATATCTCATTTCCATCGACATCGCCCATTTTTAGTTCTAATCCTATTGTTACAAAATTCTTGTTCAACATTCGATTTGAATAAGTTGCCCAAAATCCTTTGTCGATTTTGTCAGTATAGGAATCAAGTAGTTTATACTCAGCATAATCGTTCAATGATTCTTTCTGCCCATAAAAATTTTCTTCGGTAAAATAAAAAACTGCATTTAAAATGGCTTTTCCAATTTTACCTGTATATTTCGATTTAATTTGATTCGTGATATAAGTTTCGTAGCTCCCGTCTTCAACAAAAACCTGCCTTCCTGCCCCCCGCTTTTCATCATAATAATCATAAACAATTTCTATACTATTCGATTTATTGAACATATATCCAAGTTTTGTCCCTCCGCCATATTCCTTCAAATATGTTTCGACATCGGTTTCGTCGAGAAGTTCTGGTGGCTCAAAAATGTAGCCGTCTCCCTGTTGGTAAAAACCATTAAAATCCCAATATAAACCCTTGCTTTCGCGTATTTCGCTGCCGGCTAAATTTATCGAACTTCCAAAAATATTATAAGTTCCGTAGAAGGTTTTTGCAGAACCTTCGAGTCTTTTCTCCGGTTTTTTTGTAATAATATTGATAACCCCTCCTAAAGCATTGTTGCCGTATAATGCAGAAGCCGGGCCTTTGATTATCTCTATTCTTTCGATTGTTTCGGGATTAATATTATGCCAATTTACAGAACCGCCGGCAATTTTATTTTTCGGAACATTATCTACCAAAACTAATGTTCTTGCACTACTTTCCAATCCACGCATAGTTACAGCAGAATTTTTCGAAAATAAGCCCCAGCTACGATTTACATAAATATTTGCCGCCGATTTTAAAATATCATCAACATTATTCATTGGAAAATTTTCAATTTCCTCAGATTTTATAAGGTCAACCAGAGCAGGAATATCTTCAATTTTCCTTTTGGTGCGGGAAGCAGAAATAACAATTTCGTCAAGTTTTTGATTAATTATTAATGAATCTTTTTCCTGAGGAAAAACTACGGATACTGAAAATGTCAGAATTAAGAATATTAATACTTTTTTCATTGGAAAGATTTTAGAAATTGAAAATTTGACAGTTCAATGTATATATTCAAATTTAGTTTCATAATTTTTGCATTTTTATTGAAATTTCAATTTCACCTTCTTCCAGACCAATAACTTCAATTACTTTGAAGAGTCCATTTTTCCCATCTTCTGTAACAAAAGAATAAATATCGTCTGAAGCAAGATTTTTGGCTTTTCTTTTTCCGGAGTCAAACTCAAAACTATTTGCAAGAATAAGGCTGTCGTTCTGGCATTTGTCAAATTCTTCGACTAAAATATTTTCAAATAAGATAAATCGTGTAGTATTATTTTCTGTCCAATTCGCTAAGCCTGTTTGCCCTGGGAAAACCGAATCGTCGATATTTGCTCCCGGAGAAGAAATTGTGTTAGCGTCAGCCTCTATCAAATCGTAAAAATAGAGGAGATTTATTAAACTTTGATTTTCGAATGCTAAACTTTGGGTATAAATCTGCTGGTCGAGTAACGAATAAAAACTTCCGTAATTATTATTATTTTGAGCACCAAAAACGATTGATGGTATTTGAGCTATTTCTCCAAAAATTGATGCCGAATCTTTATATAAATTAATAGAAATAATATCAGACTTTCTGCCATTTCTGTCCTTCACATAAAACGACCAAGTTTCTATATCGGCAATTCCTTTTGTTAAAATTTTCTCATACTCAAATGTATTTGAATAAAATCCGGAATCGATTGTAGTAATTTGCGTATCCAAAATGATAGTTTTGTTGAAATGAGTCAATGCGTCCAAACTTTGAGTTTCAGCAATAATCCCAATCTTGACACTATCATTAATTAGCAAACTTGTATCATTTGAGCAATATCCGTTTTCAGATTTAAGCGAAATTGTTGGATTCGGATATTCTTCAATATCTTCGGCTGTTTCGCAAGATATTATGAAAAATATCCCTGTTATAAGAAACATAAATTTCGTTATGCTTGTGTTTACATATCGCATTGTACATGTATTTTAAATTATAAATTATTAGTAATTAATCAGTGCACACAACATTAGTATAAACAGAAAATTCCGTTTATCTATTTAGTGTATCTAAGAAAACAGTTCAAAAATAGAAATCTCTTTAAAATAAATTATTTTATAAAAATTGCCTGTTTTCTTAGATACACTATTTATTATATTTTTTAATTCCTTTATCAATTATCATTTCTAATTTCATTTTTCAAATATAACTTTTTCATCAAAACTAAATCATCTTATCAAAACCCATTTTCATTTGTTATTGTTTTCGGGTTTCTGATAATGCCTTCTTTATAGTGCTTATTACATACGCAACTCCAAAGGTCTCAAAGAACTTTACCATCAGAGGTACAGCTTAAACTTTCTTTTGCTTGATGAACCGCTAAGTACGAGACCCGTACGCTTAGTGGTACTTCGGCAGGCTCAGCAGAGCTGTGAGAGGTGCACTGGTGGCTATTATGCCATCAGCCGCCTACTCGATTGTATGCTGGGCTTTATTCATTTTCAGTCAGTTAATAATTTATTTACATTCATATTTTTTTCAATCGAAGCACTAATGTTTCTTAAAAAAATAGTTTTTTCGGGTCGGTAAAAAAAGCGTTGGCGCAGCCATACTCATTGACAAGTTTTGGCGATTGCGGTGGGCTTTTCGAGCGACTTGGCAATGTGTATGGTTGCGAAGTGTTGGGGTCTATTCTCCATTTATTTCAATTAGTTTATCATTAAAATTCAGACCATTGTAATCAAATACATTCGATAAGTCATTTGAAGGTTCTATTCCAAATCTTGTACACATTTCAATGTAGCAATCTTTTATTGTATCAAACTGTTCAATGTCATTTGTTCTTACCCCATTATTATCAGTTCCAGAGACTTTACATTTACTGTAAATTGAAATCCTTTCAGGCTGACCATCTATTTCAAGTAAAACAATTTGTTCTGCAGATTTCATTCTTACAGAGAAATATGTACCATCAGGTTTGTTTAATACAAAATTCATATTCTTTTTACTCCTATGAAATAATCTACCTCTTTTGAGGTTATTTAAGTCCTTGGTGATTTTAATAAGACTGTTCAATTCGTCTCTAAAAAATGGTGCATCTACATCATTGTGAGCAAGTGGATTAAGAAGCAAGTCTTTGTATGTCTTCAAATCTGTAAATGGTGTGAAATCAACATTTTCTTCGGTACAGAAAATTTTAAAAGCGTGGATAAAATCATTTAAGTTTTTGTCAAATAATTTTGTCTCACCATCAACAGTTTTTTCTTCCTTTTTTAATTTTACAGGCAATAGTTCACCTAACTTTCTTTCAATCTCTTTCCTTAAATATATACCACAAGCAGCATAATCGTGCTGAATTAAAAAATCTTGTGCTGTTTGAATATTGTTTGGAAAAGGTTTAAAGTAAGGTTTTGAAAAGTCACCTGTATCATCTTGATACATTTCAATGAAATTCCAAATGTTAGTTTTACTATTAAATCTTATTTTGCTTTTTGCTAATTCATAAAATGATTTGTCGTGAGTCATAAGAACTAACTGGTAGTCATCAGAATATTTTCCTAATAACAAATTCAAAACGATATTCCTGTTTCGCATATCTAAACTCAATAGCATATCATCTATTACTAAGGCTTTTAAATCTGCATCATAAAGTTTATAATCTAAAATAGCAAATCTTAATGAAAGACCAATTGCAGACCATTTTGCCTCGTTTAAAAATGTGTGTGGCTTTTTAATTTTCGGATTATTTATATCGTCATATTTTGTTAGAGAAAAAAGTATTTTATGATTATAAAAAGTAAATTCTTCTTCTTGTACTTCAAATTGTTTTTGCTTTAATTCAAGTTTGATTTTAAAGTTGTAATCAAATTCATCTTCGATTAACTCATTTGCTTTTGTTGTGATGTTTGATATAAAACTCTTTAGCCAATTATTCCAAGCCTTTACCTTCTGCTTGTATGTTATGTATTTCTTATAATCTCCCTTTTCTTCAATTGATAGTGCGGTTCTTAAAGATGCTGTGGGAAAAACATCTTCACCGTGCAAATTTTTAATTCTTTCTGGTCCCTTTTTTAATTCTTCTAATTCTTTTAAACAGGGTGAAGCTCCTTTTTTTTACATATGGCAATACTTCTTCTTCAAACCAAAGCCAAAGGTCATTATCTTTTGAGTGTTTTAGGTTGTGCAACTGGAAAAGAACACGATAGTTTATAAAATCGGTTGCCATACTGCTTTTTACTACATCGACATTATTGCGAATTGATAAATCTCTACTTTTTCTGGAAATCCGAAATGTTTTTGGATTATTGCCATCATCATCTTTTAAAACCACTTTAATAAATGAGTTATTCCTGGCTGACGATGCGTGAATATTTACAAGACTATCATTACCAGTTTTCTTAAAGTACTTCCTAATATCATCATCATCCTTTTTTAGGCTCGATTCAAGTAATGTGTATAAAGCCCAATAGATTGTTGATTTTCCACTTCCGTTTTCGCCATAAATTAGTAAATGGTTTCCATCAATTTTAAGCAAAGGGCTTGCTGGCTCAACTTCCGAAAAAAACTTAAAATCGTTAATATGTAATTCGTGCAACTTCATATTAATGGGTTGATTCGTTTATGCGTTTTATGATATTTGGGCTATTAACAGATGAAAGCAATATTCTATTCCTAATTGGATTATCCTTCTCCTTTAATTTGTAATATTCACGTTGAATTACATCCCGCTTTTCTTCAAAGGTTTCTAATTGGTTTATGCCTTCAAAATCTACAAATTGCAATACGTCTATTTTGTTTTCTTTCATATGCTTTTCAAAATAGAGTTCGTAAACCATATAGTCAATTACTTCTTCAAATGTAGATGACAATATTTCATGTGAAATACTATTTAAGATTGATTCTGAGCTTTTCTTTATGAATAAAATGTAGTCAACTATTACATTAAATATTTCCTCAATTTCAATACTTGGATATGGTACAAGCAAGGGTTCTAATGCCTGAACACTTATTATTTGGTCACCTGTACCAGTTTGTGGTGAAGTTTTTATTAATTGATAAAGACCAATCTTCGAATTTAACACCGCGGTTAAATATTTTATTTTTTCTCCTGTTGCAATACAAGTACTATCTAAGCAGTATATTTCTTCATCAGAATATGCAAAACGCATAATAGAACCGATCCGTTTCCAAATTACTTTTTCTTTCTTAAATTCAGCAACAAAACCTATTGGGTCTTGTGTTTCAAACCATTTATTCCCTGATTTCTTTCTCGTTTTTTCTTTAACACCTTTATTATTGATAAATGTTTCACCTGTTTGATTTAATTTAGGTTGAAAACTTTCAAGATACCTTCTAACAGCTTTAAAATCTTCTATTTCAATATTTAGACTTGGGAAAGTGGCTATTACATAATCATTCTTCCAATCCACATGATATCCCTGTATTTCACGACCCTTTAAGATGGGTCTTATAATTTCATCAGAAGAATTATCTTCTGCAACTAATTCGTCACGTTTTGCCTGGTCAATAATAAAAGCCCCATTAAAACCTGTTAAGATTCCTCTGTAAATTTCCAAATTCCAATCCCGTAGAGGCTTTCCAAATTCTACCAAAGCTTTATTAATAATTAGCTCTTCTTCATTTAAAACTATCCAAGCCTCTTCATTCACATCACATAGGGGAATAAAATCTTCATTTCTTAACGAAGTAATATTATATCTATTTGCTATTTCAATCCCCTTTACTTTATTTTTAAATGAATTCTTTTCACCAATAAAAATATTGGTATCAACTGTTGCACTATGAAATATCCCTGGACCAAGAATTAAAATTTTCTTGGGATTTATTTTTGTAAAGTAGTTTCTTAATGCTTTACCATATCCACCACGCATCCATTTATTAGAAGTGATAAATGTTAATACACCACCTGTTTGCAGCAGATTAATTCCTTTTTCATAGAAAAGGCAATAAATATCTCCAGTGCGAGCAAATGTCTCAAAGCCTTCATTTTGCAAAATGTCAGCTTGTTTTCCCATTTTTTGTAATTGGATGTAAGGTGGATTCCCAATAAAGATATCAAAGCCTCCTTTTTCGAACACATCCATAAAAAACAGATGCCAAAGAAAATAAGGGCGTTCATCGGTTTGTTCAAAGTCTTTTAACTTTTTACGCGCATTCCCTTTATTGTCCAAAAGTTTCTGCCGCTCTTTAATTTCCTTTACTTCTCGGCTTTTGTCATTATATATTTCTCTTAGCTCCTCATTCAGGTTTTCAAGTTTTATATTCAGTTTTTCCTGGTAGGTTGCTATTTCGATAAGAAGACGGTTTTCCCAAAATTCCAGAGATTTATCAATATGGTCGAGAACAATCTTATCAATGGCTTTATGTATTTTGGTCTTTTCATCTTTGTCCTCTACTTTAAAATAATCTTTAATCAACTGCTTTATGTCGGTTCTATTTTCTTCCGAAAAACTGTAATCTGTTTTTGGTTCTTCAAATAGTGTTGGATTTACATGCATAACATTTGGTTCTTCAAATAAAGCAGTTTCACTCAAATCAATGCCTTCAAAACTTTCAAGCAAACTATTGCCTTGCATTATTTTATAGTCAAGATTAGGTAAGGGCTCTGGTTTGGTTTCATCCACTACCAATGCCAACCAAAAACGTAATTGGGCAATATCAACTGCACCCTTTTCAATATCCACTCCGTAAATAGAATTTTGGATTATGGCTTTTTTAACCTTTGCAGGATTAAATTCCTTATTGGTTTTCAGGTAAGGATAAATAAACTTTTTTGCTTCGAATAGTTCGTGTAAAATTCCGATAGGAAAAGCACCTGAACCAATTGCCGGGTCGCAAATTTTTACCTCATTTAACTTTTGGTCGAGGGCTATGGCATTGTCTCTTACACTAAAATAAGATGAAACGCTGTGGTTACGTATGAACCATTCAACGTCAGCCTCAACTGGGAAGTGGTTTTTCAAATACTGTATTGTGCTTTCTTTGCACATATACTGGACTACTTCTTTGGGTGTATAAAAAGCTCCTTTTTCACGGTTTTCTTCGAGTAAGTTTTCAAAAATATGACCGAGCATTTCAGGATCAATTCCTACTTCGTGGTCATCGGGGCTGTTTTCATCAATGGTAAAATTGTATTGTGCAAAAAACTCAAACAGTTCTGCAAAATACTTTACAGGAAAATCAACACTCAAAATTTCTTTGGGTTTATCGGCATCAAATAATCCTCCATTCAAATATGGCACACGAGAACCATTGAGAAAACCATTTAATCCTTTGATTTCAAAAACATCGTTTTTTCGTTTGGTGTTTAGTGTGTTAAAGAATAGTTTTGTTAAACAATGGCTATGAAATTGTTTTTTGTCTTCAAACTTCTCAAAAAGCAATTGCATAAATTGTTTTTCGCCACCTTCCCATTTTTTTGTATTAGCAGGGCAAGCCATCCAACCTTTCTTTTGCAGAAAATGTAGGAAAACAATACGACCGAGAAGTTTTTTAGCAAAGTCGCGAATTGGTTTCTCTTGTTTGTCAGGTTCATCCTTTGATGTATCCAAAAGTATAGCCCGATAACCAAATTCATCATTGGCAATGTATCTCCAAAACTTTTCGTAATGTTCTTTGTAGGATTTGAAGAAGTCCTTTTTCAATGGCTCAACCGAGAAAGTGTCCAATAATTGTTTAATACCAATTAATGCTCCCTTGGCTTTTTTCTCCGCCAATTCCGAAAGTCTTTTTGAGGCTGTAGTACATGATTCGTTGCCCCCAAGTAAATAGGTATAACGTTTTGGTTTGGTTTCGCCTTTAATAAATTCACCAGTTTCCAAATCAATATCCGACCATTTGGCAATAAATGAAAAACGATAATCTTTTTGATTTTTAGAATAGAAAAACACCAAAGCACCGTGAGTAATATTTTGGTCGATATGTTTGGCTGCAATATCCCTTAATCCTTTACGGTTTTGGTCAATTCTAATGCTATCATCAACTTCTACTTCGAAAATGGCAAGCGATTTATTGTCGTCCAGTTTAATAGCGCCGATCTGTTTTCCTGATTTTACTTTTTTCTGTTCAAAAAATGGATTTGAAGGAGTCAGGAAATATTCAATTTTTCCAAAAAGCAAAGTCAATATAGATTTCCAATTTTCGTTGAAATTGTAATCTTTCTGTAATATATGTTTTAGGTCTTTTTCTTTCATTATTTCAACTTCTTAAGCCTGTCGTTATGTTTAAGCAACGATTTCATTTGGGTTATTGCCAATTGGTTAAGTTGCTGCAATCGTTCTGATTGTGGAATATCTTGTTGTATTAGCATTGCATTGATGCTTTCCATATTCGACAAAACTACTAATTGTTCAATGCTTGCAAAGTCTCTAATATTTCCCGTTTCGCCCGAATTTTCGTCACGCCATTGCTTGGCAGTTTTACCAAATAAAGCAAGGTTTAATACATCAGCCTCGTTGGCATAGATAAATGAAATTTGTCTTTTGTTGAGTTTTTCCGGAATTAGATTCTCTTTAATTGCATCGGTATGAATATGATAATTAACCTTTGCAAGTGTTCGTTGGAAATTCCATTCGAGTTTCAAACGGTCATTTTCATCTTCTTTAAGTCGTTGGTATTCTTTAACCAGAAGTAATTGAAATTTTGGACTAATCCACATTCCAAAATGAAAGGCAATGTCTTTATGAGCATAAGTTCCTCCATATCTTCCAGCCTTTGCAGTTAGACCAACAGCATTAGTAGCCTCAATCCACTGTTTAACAGATAAAACAAAATTATTACTACCTGCTGTATTTTTAATTATACCGAATTCGGTATAATTAAAATCGGGATTATACAATGCTTCCCACTCACCAAGATATTCAATAGTACTTTTTAAACTTAACCATTTAATTATTACAACCTCTTGATGTTGACTTCTTGCCATATCAGTAAGAGAAATATAATCATTTTCTTTTTGTGCGATTATCGCTATCTCTTTTCCTTCAATATTTATTTTCTTGTTTTTTGCCATCAGATATTATTTTTTCTAAAAAGGGGTCGAATTCGACCCGATTATTAGAGTTATAATTATTTTGAATCGCCACCATTCATTATGTGTAACTTTCTGTTATTATAATCTCAGGATTCAATATTTTTGAAGTAACAACTTTTACTTGTTCCACTTCATCAATTTCCTCGTTTACCAGTGGATAACTTTTCAATATGCCAATTATTCTTTCCAGTATTATTACCGGCTTTAAAGGACTTTTACCAACTGCTCTTTTTAGTTTGTTAATATCACGTTGTAAATTTTGAAATCTACCTTTCCGAATGGCTTCTTTTGCAGTAATTATCAATTCTGTCTCTGCATCGTTTGTAAAAGGCAGATTAATCATTGCATCCAGGTAAGAAATTGCACGTTTTTCGTTTGGTCCTTGCGTAACATCAACTTTTTTATCTTTTGCTTTTTCCTCTTCAAGTTTTTCCGAAAACAGTTTAATTGCTGTTTTTACTTGTTCGTGATGTTTGGAATGTAAGGGTATTCCTTTTTCGTTTGCATCGGCTTCAAATTTCTTTATTGTTTCAAGAAAGGTTAATTCTTCAATTTCATCTTTTGAATTCACATAAATAAAGGCATCTCTTTTTGCATCTTTAACAAAACTGATAGTGCTATTATTTAAGTCGCTGTTTTTTCTTCCGACTCTTGCCCGTAAAGGCATATTTTTTATTTGTTTGAAAAATGTTGGGTCTTTTTCTTTAATGTCCCTTATCATCATTAAATAAGCCAACTTCTCATCTTTTTCCTCTTCTAATTCGTGGTCAAAAAGTCCAAAAGTTTCTATCTCCTCATCTGGCGAATATATTTGACTATCTTCTCCAAGTGCAGCGTGAAAAGCCTGTAACTTCATTATTGCTTTTTTCTCCAATTCAATATCACTATTAACCTTTGCTGTTGGGTAGAAATTATAAACGTGTACTTCTTTTGCAATTGAACCAATTCTATTTACCCGACCAATTCTTTGCATCAATCGGGTTGAATTCCAAGGTGTATCATAGTTGACAATCACATTTGCTCTATGTAAGTTAATTCCCTCTGCCAGAACTTCTGTTGAGATAACAATGTTGAAATTATTTTTTTGCTCCGATTTTAGAATATTAGCATCAAAATTACTTCTGATTATTGGCATTTTTTCTTTTCGTGATTTACTATCCACCATCAATATGTTTTCATCAATATATTTTGGTAATTCACGATATAAATATTCTGTAGTTTCTTTGCTTTCAGAAAAAACTATCAATTTTGAGGTTGGATTAATTTTCTTCTTTAGAAGTATGGTTATCAAATAGTCAGCAAAGACTTCCAATTTAGGGTCGTCATCTATTTTTTGCCATTCTTTATTTAACGATTTTAATAATTCGTAATCATTTTTAAGTCCTGGTAAGAAGTCGTATTCAAAATCATCAGGCTCACAAATATCTATTGTTGGGTCTTCTATCGATTTCTCAATTATCAATTCTAATAATTCTTCCTCTTTTCCTTCATTAATAAAGTCCGATACTGGTAAGTTTGGTGCAATATAAATCTTGCCATTTTCAAACATTGTAACCATTGCTTTAGTAGCCATCATAAAGCGATACAAGGATTTCTTAAAAGCATAAAAACTACTGTCAATTCTTTTAACAAGTAATGTTTTCATAATTTTTGCCAACTGACTGGAAATCATATCGGCTTGTTTATACTTTGCTTTTTTATGTGGTTTCAGAAAAGCAATTGCTTGGTATCTGTTGTAAGTTAAGCCTTGTGTTGGATGGCTTAATACAAACATTGTTTTATCATAAATGGTATCAAGATGTGGCTCTAATTGATAAAGTATCTTTTTTGGTGCTCCTACTTTTGGAAACTTAATGCCTTGCTTTTCTAAATCTTTAGAATATAAATCGTGAGCCATTAAATCGGTTCGTGTTCTTCGCACAATTAATGGTTCAATAACCTTTGTTCTAATTCTTTCATAAATCCGCTTAACTCCTTGTTGAACAACTTTTATGTCCGGCTCTTTTTTTAGTTTTTTATACGCATCAATTTGAATTCTGAAAAAATGTTGCAAGTTCCCAATTTCAAGTGTAGAGTTTTTACTGTCTTGAAACAGATAAACTAAATTCGCAATATCTTCAGGTTTGTTATTCAGAGGTGTCGCTGAAACAAGCATTACTTTTTTTTGAACAGTTCTACCATCAGGAAGTATTCTACGAGTTGATGTTTTACATATTTTCTGTAATTCATTATACATTGTTGCTGTATCAGAACGAAATTTATGTGCCTCATCAACAATTATTAAATCATATTTTCTTGCATCTCTAATTTTATGCAAACTTCCGTTTGTAATAATTTTTACATTATCTAATCTGAATTTGTCGGTTGTTTCAGCCCAATTTTCTTTTAAAGCAGGCGGCACAATAATTAGGGTACGTGAGCGATGTGATGGAAAACCATTTGAATAGAAATATTTTTTAGCAATTATTGTTGCTACAACTGTTTTCCCGAGTCCAACAACATCAGCCAAAATAAAACCATCGTGTTTCATTATTTTGGTAAAGCCATCATTAACAGCATCTATTTGATATGAAAGCCTTTTAAATCCTCTCGGTAAATCGGTTATTGAGTTTGGGTCAAATTCTATACTTTTTCCAAAGTACTCAACCAGGAATTTTAAATAAACTTCATAAGGTGTGTATGTGTCATTTAGATATGTTTCTTTTTGTAACTTCTCAATATAATCTTCCTCTATTGGAATTGATTCTCCCCATAATTTCTCAAATGTTTCAGAAGCAAAATCAATGTCGGTATTATCCCTAAGTTCTATATTAAATTCAAAATTTCTTGAAAGTCCAGCATCTGTTAAATTGCTTGAACCAGTAATTACAGAACCATATCCGTGGTTGTGTTTTTCTTGTTCTTTGAAGATGTAAATTTTAGCGTGAATATTTTGTTTAGGATGAACCTTAATTTTTAGTTTTCCTGTAACGATATCTGAAATCAATTGAAGCATTCCTTCTTCAACTTCTTTATCATATTCGGCTTCTTGAATACTCTTTTTTATTTCCTTGAAGAATTCATTTTGTGCTTTCTCAGCATTTGGATCAAATAGTAATCCTTGTTGTGAGGCTTCATTAATTAGATTGTCAATGTTTATTCCAACAAGTATTCTTATTTCAGATGCCTTCTCAATGAATTTTCTAATCCTGAAATAGCCAGAAGCACGAAAATATCCAACTAAAGCATCAAAGAAATGAATATTTCTATGTTTGAATATTCCCTCAATTTTATTGATTAAGGTATTCTCTGCTTCGTTTGTAAAAAATTTAGTGCTCATATGGTTTTCAATATTTCTTTTAGTCCATCTTTCAAATAATTAAGTTCTCCCAAGTCCGTAATTATTGCTGATTGTATAAACTGTATTTCAATCTCTTTTTCTGCTTTATCCAAAGTTTCTGCTAAAATTGGAATCATTTCAGTTGTTGCACGTCTTTCGTTTCTCTCAATTTTACTCAATATTGAGGTATCAATATCAAGTGCCGCTGCAACTTTTCTCAGAGGTAATCCTATGTCCTCTCTTGATTTCCGTATGTATTCTCCAAACGTTTTCATATTGTCGTAATTGTTTTGACGATTTTGTCAAAAGTAGGATAATTTTTTTGTTTTTCGGGCTGGATTTGTGCGTTGGGTTCCCTAATTGTCCCGAAGGGCAAAAGCGGGTCGGCAAAAACTATTTTTTTCTTGCCCCAAATTTCATTCTTGACTGATATTTTATTAATTCGATTTTTCAATTTTCAATCAGTTTATTTCAATATACTTCGGTTCTTTAGCCTTGCATACAACATCTGTGTAAGAGGAAACTTCCTCTTATTATTTTATTAGTTGCGTAACTATTATTTCCATTTTCAGGGGAATATGGTGAACTTTTGTTAAATAATGTCATCTATTGGTTTTTTAAAGTTTCTAAATTTATTCTTGCAAACATGTGTGTAAATTTCTGTTAAACTAAACCCAAGCCAGCTAATTAAGAAATAATCTCGTGAGTTCATCTTTATTATTTTTTAAAATATGTAAATATGAGAAAAAATATTAATCTACTGTAAAATAATTGTTTGAAATATTAAACAAAATGCAAAGAGGCTTTTAGTGAATAATCAATACTGAAAAACTGTCATATGCAAATAATTATTATCAAATATTACCTAAGGGGGCTTCTAAAAATAGTAAATTTCAAGGCGTAAGAAATTTGAAAACCGGAGTTTTCTATTGTAAATGAGGATTTTAAAATTTTGAAACAACTAAGAAATTTGCATTTTTTGAAGTCGCCTAATTATCTACAACAAATGACATTTCGCTTCTTTACATATCAAAGAACTAAATTATTTAATGAAAAATCTACCAGACTTCAAAATATCATTTCCGAAAATACGATAAAAATACATTCCACATCTTATTTTTGGAAAATTTATTTCTGAAATGCCAATATCAAATTTCTTTATTAAAAATTCTTTAAGCAAGGCAGCCAAAAGCCTAAATCCTGGTCCTGAAAATTAAGTTTTGTCAAAGCAATTAGTTTTCAATTTGAGTTTTCAATTCAAAAGCTTTCTCATTTAATCCCCAAATTTTGCTTTTCCCAATATACAAAACATGATACATTGACGGAACAATTATGAGTGTGAGGAATGTAGCAAAGGATAATCCGAATATCACTGTCCAGGAAAAGGCTCCCCAAAAACTTGTCATATCTCCACCAAGATAAATTTTTGGATCTAAGTTGTTTAGAAAGGAAACAAAATCAATATTTATTCCAATTGCCATCGGCAGCAATCCGAGAATCGTAGTTATTGCAGTTAGTAGAACGGGTCGTAGTCTGATTTTCCCGGCAAAAACAATACATTCTAAAGAATCGGAAATTTTCAAATCATGTTCTTTTTTCAGGCCTAAGTCCTTCTTCTTCCGCATTTTTGTTAAATTGATATAGTCTATCAAAACTATTGCATTATTTACAACCACACCGGCTAATGAAACTATTCCAATTCCTGTCATTATTACAATAAAATCCATTTTGAATGTTGCAATTCCGCCAAGAACACCTATTGTACTAAGTACCACACTCATAATTATGATAAATGGTTTAACAACCGAATTGAATTGAGATACTAAAATAATTGCAATTAGCGAGACTGCAATAAGCAATACCCGCAATAAAAAAGCCATTGATTCTTCTTGCTCTTCTTGCTCGCCCGTAAATTGATAATCATAACCTTCAGGGAATGGGAATTGTGCCAGAATTGGTTTCAATTGATTGTTAATTTCTGTGGCATTATATCCTTCAATTATATTTGAATAAATCGTAATCATTCGGTTCAAATCTTTTCTTTTCACAGCACCGTAGGTAGTATTATACGAAAATGTTGCTACTGCTGAAACAGGTATCTGAATGATTTTTCCGCTCGATTGGCTTCTAAAAGTAACCTTCATATTCATCAAGGAAGAAATGTCGTTTCTGTATTTTTCTTTAAGCCTTAATACAATTGGATATTCGTCTTCGCCAACTTTGAAATCTGAAACTTCTTTACCAAAAAGAGCTGTTCTGATGGTTGAGGCAATCATACCGGTTGATAGTCCGAAACGCCTTGATTTTTCTCTGTCTATATGAATTAGCATCTCGGGCATACCAACATCCAAATCAATTTTTAGACCTTCGATTCCTTCAATTTCAGCATGATTTATTATTTGCTGAACGGTATCGCTTAGATATAATAATTGTTGAAAATCTTTACCACTAATTTCTAAATTTATTGGTTTGCCGGTAGGAGGTCCATTTGAATTTTTTTCTATCGAAAATTGTATGTTTGCGTATTCACCAATCAATTCGTCGCTTAGTTCTTTCATAATATCGCTTGTTAAAACACCGCCACGGTCTTCGTAATCGACAAAAGTTACAGTCAATAGAAACTGGTTTGGTGTTTCCGAAAAGTTGAAATAATCTGATTCTGCTTTTGCACCAAGACCTACGGTTGTCAAAACTGATTTAACGATTTTCTCATTTTTCTTCAAAACTCTCTCAACATGTTCTTCAATTATCATTGCAACAGAATCCGAAGCCGTAACATCCATTCCAATAGGTAGTTCGGCAAGAATATTAACGTATTCAGGATCGTTTTCGGGGAAGAATAAAACTTTAGGTGAACGTGCACCAAGAAACATGATTGTGAAAATTAGAAGCATGAAAGTCCCAAAAATAAAATAGTATGGATTATTCTTTCGTAACACAAAATGGATGAATTGTTCGTATAAGTTTTCGAGTCTCAATAGAAAAACTTCTTGAAACCATCTGCCTAATTTATTTAAAATGAATAGATTAAACAAGCCAATAATTGTTGCAATTCCGAAAAGAGTGCCAAGAATATTGCTTTGCGCAAGATAGAACAAAATACAAAGGACAAATGTTATTGCCGAAATTATGAGCGATCTTTTTCTGTTTGGAGGCTCTTTGTGTGCATCTTTTTTTACTAAGGATGAAGCAAAAACAGGAATTATTACTAAAGCAACAAACAATGATGAGGTAAGTACAATTATCAATGTTATTGGCAGATATTTCATAAATTCTCCCATGAGGCTATCCCAAAAAATTAATGGGAAAAATGCAGCAAGTGTTGTTGCCGTTGAGGTAATTATTGCGATTGCAATTTCTCCGGCGGCTTGTCGTGCTGCTTCGAATTTAGAATATCCACGGTCGATATACCTATAAATATTTTCGACCACCACAATTGCGTTATCTACGAGCATTCCGAGTGCAAGGATTAATCCAAAAAGAATTATCATATTAATCCGATAGCCAAGAAAGTTGAGTATAACAAAAGAAATGAGCATCGACATTGGAATTGCCGAACCTACCAGCATTGCATTTCGCGTTCCAAGAAAAATGTAGAGAACAATAATAACGAAAATGATTCCGAGTATCATTGAGTTTTCTAAATTCGAAAGTTGTTTACGAATCATTACTGATTGATCGTTGGTTAAAACTATCGACAAATTTTCGGGAATACTGTGACTTTTTCTTGCCTGATCAAGTATTTCGAAAATCTGATCGGTTGCATCAAGCAAATTTTCACCGCTTTTTTTCACCACTTGCAAAGAAACCACTGCTTGCCTGTTTAGTCTGGCAAAATTGTTCGGTTCTTCGTAACCATCAACTATTTCTGCAACATCCCTTAAATATACAATTTTACCATCCTCGTGTTTTACTATAATATTTTCTATCTCTTTTACGGATAAAAATTCGCCAATTATTCGGATTGAACGATGGGTTTTATTTAATTTTAGCTCTCCGGCCGACATAGAAATATTTTCGAAAGCTATTGCATCTTCAATGTCCTGAAAGCTAATTTTACTTGCTTCAGTTTTGAGCGGATCAATATTTATCTTAATTTCTCTTTCGTTAATTCCAGCAATATTAACTTTCGATATTTCTTTTATTTTTTCGATTTCATCTTGCAGATAATCGGCAAATCGTTTTAGCTCAATCAGGCTGTAATCTCCTGAAAGATTAATATTTATAATTGGAAATTCCGAGAAATCTATGTCGTTCACTGAAGGGTCTGCCGGCAGATCGTCTGGCAACTCGCTTTTTGCTTTGTCCACAGCATCTTTCACATCTACCAGAGCTTCGTTGATGTCGATATTTGTATTAAATTCCACTATCACTGCCGACACGTCTTGTGAAGATGTAGAACTTAACCTTTTTACATTTTTTACAGTTTCCAGCTCTTTTTCGATTGGTCTGGTTATTAGGTTTTCGATATCTAAAGGTGGATTTCCGGGATAGATCGTATTTACAAGAATTGTAGGAAAAAATACTTCTGGAAATAGTTCTTTTGGCAACGAGCGATATGAATATAAGCCAAAAATTAGGAAAACTATTGCTAATAAATAAATCGTATTTTTATTTTTTAATGCAAATGAAGTTAGAAAAAAATCTCTGATTACTTTTTTCTTTGTTTGTGATTCAGTAATAATTTCCTGATTATCAGTGTTCATATTTTATTTTTTTATTTTTTATTTGCAAATTCTTAAATAGATATTTCGCATATTGGATTTCTGAACTATAAGATTTAATTCAATGGGATTGTTTTCACCAATAAATTTTCACTTATTATGCTAATAAAAGAATCGAATATAATTAGTCATTTTATCAGTTTATAAATTTCATTAAAAATTTATAAACTGATATTTTATTGGTAATTATTCCGAATTCTCAGCTTTGTGTCTTCTATTATCACTAAAGAATTTGATAAAATATCTGTTTTCAGATTTAATAGCTGACTATAAACTTTTATTACATTTGTTGCTTGAATGTTTTTTAGCTTAATATAGATAATTCCATAATAACTAATCCCTTCAAAAATATCTGACTTCCCAAAGTCTTCGTCGTGGGTCAAAACAAACCGGTTTCCTAAATATGCAGTTTTAATAAGCTCTTCGTCGGTTTTTCCAATCCAATTGTTTTCTTTTACGTCAAGTACATCTATGTTTTGTAGTCGAAGAAAATTGACTACTACAGGAGAAATATTTTCATCGGTAAGTAATTTTATCTTTTTAAATATCATAACTTAACCTCCAAATTTAGATTATCAATATTTTTGTAAAAATGTGCCAAATATTTGTAGCAGGCATGTAAATCTTCCTTTATAATATGAGAATAGTCTTGAAGAATTTCATCTTCCGATACTCCGGAAGCAAGTAAATTGAGAATAAATTCAACACTTATTCTTGAACCAGCAATAATTGGCCTTCCTCCAGCAATTTTCGGATTAATTGTAATTCTTTCCATAACCTCCCAAATTCATAATAATAAATCTTCAAAAATATTGATTTTATTTAAATATCAAAATCCAACCAAATTAATTTGACGGATTTACTTTATCGCCATCGGCAATAAGATTATAACCTTTGACAATAACCTTATTCCCTTCGGATAGTCCTTTTGAAATAATTGTATTGTCGTTTTCCGACATTCCGGGTTCAACATAAACTTTTTTCGCAAAGCTACCGTTGTTAGTCTTCTCGGCCACATAGAGGTATGTTCCTTTCATATCTTGTTTTAAAATTATAGAAGGAACAACAAGAGCATTATTGTTTTCATAATCATTTAGTTTTAATACAGTTGTAAGATTTGGTTTTAGTAAATTATTTTTGTTTTTTATTAATAATTGTGTTTTGAAAGTTCGGTTTTGAGTACTAATTACATTTCCAATTCTATAAATATCAGTATAAATTGTCATTTCCGGGTAGGCTGATATTTTAAGCAGAACAGAATCTCCTTCCTTAATTTTTGAAATATATGCCTCAGAAATATCTGCATTAATATATACCGATTCCAAATTTACGATTAGCATAAATTGCATTCCGGGAACAGCCAATTCTCCTTCCTTTAAAGATATCATTTCAATTGTTCCGTTGATGGGTGAAGTAATCAATGCCATGTTTTTTTGTGCTCTTAAAGTACTGAGCTTATTTTCGAGGGAAATTTTGTTGTTTTTTGCATTCAAAAAATCTATTTCGGAGCCAATTTTTTTATCCCAAAGCTGCTTTTGCTTTTTGTACAACAGACTTGCCAATTCTAATGAAGATTCGATTTCTTTTATTGTATTGTCTGTAACACTGGTATTTAGCTTAGCAAGCGATTGACCTTTTTTTACTTTTTGTCCTTCAACTACATAAATTTTATTTATCTGGCCATTAATTTCGGGACTTATAAATGCTTGTTTTACAGCTTCGACACTACCGCTTGCCTCAAAAAAGTGTTCAAACTTTTCAGATACAACAGTTTTACTAACAACTTTTTGAATATGTTCTTGATTGTCCGCTCCTTTGATTTCTTTTAATTGGCCTTTCAATTCGTGATTTTTTGCATTAAGTTCGGCAATCTCTTTTTTGTTTTTTGACATTTCCTGATTTATGGATTCTTCTGTGATTGCTGGATTGCTACACGAAAGAAGAAACATAAAACCAATTATTAAGATTTTTAAATTCGCTATATTTTTAAAAAAAGCAAAAACTCTATTTTGTAATTTCATTTGTTGCGGGTTTTAATTTTTATATAATAATTTATTTAGACCGGAATTTGCTTTAAGCAAATCTATCATTTTGTTGAAATAATTTGATTGTGCTGTAAGATATTGATTATGAACTTGTGTTAAGTCGAAACTCGTTGAAATTCCTTCTTGATATTTGGTTAATGTTTTTTCATAGATTTTCTTGGCAAGTTCCAGATTTTGTTTCAAGTTTAAATATTCTTCATAGTTTGTTTTTAAATCAGATTTTGCTTGTTCGACTCCAAGAATTAAATTTTGTTCGACTTGCCATTTTGTATTTCTAACTTTTTCGAGCTCAATTTTTGCTTGTGAAACTTTCGACAATTTCATGCCGCTCGACAAAAGGGGAACTTCGATATTTAATCCAAAAATATCGGGTGGCGAAAAATTAAATTCCGGTTTGTTCATTTGTTCTTCGTGATTATAAAAAGCTGCTACACTTGGAAGAAATGTCGATTTTTCTCTTTTCAAACTCAAGTTCGACAGATTTTCCTGGGTTGTAATTAATTTGTAATCAATATTATTTTCTACAAAAAATTGTTCGTTCAATAATTGTTCGTACGATATATTTGAAAGAATATCGTCAAGATTATCAGTTAATTCAATATCAATTTCAGTTTCCAAACCTAATTGCATTTTCAAAAGTTTGTATGTCAAACCTACCTGACGTTCTAATGAGCTTAGCGAGTTTTTAATGTTGGAAAGTGTGAGTTCTATTTGGTCAAAATCTGTATCTTCCACAAAACCAACATTTAACATTTCCTTTATTTCATAAGCAATTTTTTCTGTATTTGTTAGAGTCGATTCTAAAATTTCCTTACTTTTTTCGGCTATTAGAACCAAGTAATATGTATTTATTATCAATTCTTTAATATCTGCTTCGGTCTTCTGCAGGTTTTGTTCTGAGAGCTTTTTATAGATTTTCGATGCCTGCAATCCAACAATATATTCGCCACTAAAAACCAACTGCGACACATTAAAATCGAAGGTAACATTTTCTTTTGTTCCAAGTTGGATTGGCTCTCCTTCAACATAGTTATCCATGACCATATCTGATGTCAATGGCATTGTTGCATCTATTGACTGCCAATCGATATAGCCGCCAAAGTTCATTTCCGGGACTTCCAAAATATTCGAATAATTTGCTGTTCCGGTGGCATGTGGCAAACCTATTGCAGTGGTTTCCCAAACTTTCTTTTTTGCTAAAACAATATCGAGTTTTGCATTTTTTATTTGGGCATTATTTTTAAGGGCATAATCCTGAGCTTCTTTCAAGGACAGTTTCATAACTGTCTGCGACTGCATATTGAGAGCTGAAAATAGTATCACTATAACAGCCAAAATGCCATGTTTAATCTTCATTATATTTGGGTTTTTAGTTCTTTAAGTTTTTCGTAAAGCAATTTTATTCCATTCGGGTTTGCAATTCCATGAATGTGATAAATAAATAATTCATAGAAAACTTCTGTAGAAATAATTTCTTGATTGGAAAAATTTTCGCTTCTGCCAATATTATCCATTCGGTCGAGATAGAATTTTACTATTATTTGTTCATTTATCTCTTTTCTGAATAGATTTTGCTTTTTCCCTTTTATGATGTTATTAAGAAATATTTCGTACATCCTTTCTCGTCGGTTGCACTTCAAATTATTCAGTAAGGAAGGATAGTATTTTTTCAAATCGTAGAAAGTGGAAGGATTGTGCTTTTGCAAAATATGGTTTACATGTTTATTTATCTCAAATAATTCGTCAATTGCATTTAGATTTTTTTCTAACAAATTGTCTAAAAACACATTTCTTTCCTCAATATCAGCCTGCAAAACTTTTTCAACAAGCTCAGTTTTGTCTTTTATGTGTTGATACAATGTCTTTTTCGAAATTCCAAGTTCTCTTGCAACATCGTCCATTGTGATACTTTTTATCCCATATTTCTGATAAAGAACTCTTACATTAGAAACTATATTTTGTAAATCCTTATTCATGCGGCAAAAGTAATTCTAAAAACTTAGGAAACAAATTATTTATAAAACGTTTCTATTGTTTATTTAGTTTTTTTTCGTTTAACTATGAAGAAATCTTGAGTGTAACTTCAAATTTTCTTTAGAAAGTTTTGATTATTGAAGGTGAATAGCAACTACTTAGAACAATTTCGGATTTTTTAATGACGGAGAAATATATTTGCGAGTTTTCCGAAAACTTTGATTCGGCCATAAATTCCTTAGATGATAAAATCGCAGGTTTATATTTAGGAGCTGACGATTATTTGACCAAACCATTAGAAATTTACGAATGGAATTCCAGAATTAAGGCACTCATTAGAAGGAGGCAATTCGATGGAGATAAAATAGTAAAATCGAATTAGAATATAATTATTCAACCCTCGCTTTACATCTTTCGTAAAAATAATAAAAACCAAAACCCTGTATTTTATCAGCGTTTTGGTTTGAATTACAATTTTTATAAAAAATTTTCGCTTGGATTAAATCTACGAGTAAACAAATTCCATATTCTCGATTTTATTGAATGGAGTTTTATTTACAAAATTAAGTACAAGTAAACAAAATTACAATCAATAGAGATTTTATTCATTTTGAGTACGGTATTATCATTCAGAACCAACTTTCTGTTTAAACCATGCCAAATCTTGCGATTTAGGTCTTTCTATTGAAAATCCTAAAGCTCTGTCCCAGACCAATTGTGCTAAAACACCAAGTGCTCTTGAAACACCAAATAAAACTGTATAAAAATCGTATTCCTTAATTCCATAATGCAGGAGCATCACACCTGAATGAGCATCGACATTTGGCCAGGGATTTTTTATTTTCGAGATGTTTGACAGAATCGGAGGGACTACTTCATATATATTATTAACAACTTGAAACAAAGGATCCTCCGGAAAATGCTTTTGTGCAAATTCTCTTTGAGCTAAATATCTGGGGTCGGTTTTTCGTAACACAGCATGACCATATCCAGGAACCACTTTACCTTCTTTCAATGTTCGGGTAGTATATTCTGCTATTTGTTTTTTACTTGGATTTTCGTTCCCAATTTCTTCCAACATTTTAAATATCCATCTAATAACTTCCTGATTAGCCAAACCATGCAAAGGTCCGGCTAATCCGGCCAGTCCGGCAGCAAATGAATAATACGGATTGCTAAGAGCCGAACCAACCAAATGTGTTGTATGTGCCGAAACATTTCCTCCTTCGTGGTCGGTATGAATTGTTAAATATAATCTGAAAAGTTCTTTTACTTCTGGGCTATCATATCCCATCATATGAGCGAAATTTGCTGCCCAGTCTAATCCGGGTATCGCTTCAATAAAATTAGAATTATGGAAAGATCTTCTATAAATGTAGGCAGCAATTCGCGGCAAACGAGCAATAAGGTCCATTACATCTTCGTAGGTAAGATCCCAGTAATCTTTCTTGACTAAACCTTGCCTGTGAGCAAGCCTGAATTTTGATTCGGTTGACATTGATGCAATTGAACTTACAAGCTGAGTCATCGGATGTGCATCAACAGGAAAGGAGTTTATAATATCGTAAACATATTGAGGAACTTCTGCTCGGTCGTACCATTCTTTCGAGAGTTGAGTAACATCGTCTTCAGTAGGGATGTGATTTAGCAACATTAAATAAAATAGCCCTTCAGGCAAAGGATAATTTCCTCCTTTTGCTGTAGGCAAAATTTTCTTTAATTCCGGAATTGAATATCCACGAAATCTTATACCTTCTTCCGGATCAAGTTTCGAGGTGCTTGTTAACAGACTGACAACACCACGCATTCCAGTCAAAACCTGTTCTAAAGTTACATCGCAGATAACTTTTTTTCCATGCTCCCTATTTAGCTTTTTAATACTTTCAATAAAAGGAGGAGCTTCTTCGTAAATAATTTTTTTAATTTTTTTCATAATATTTAGTTTTAAAATAAATAATTTAACTATTCAGACTTATTGCTTAAAACAAAAAAATAAGAACTCAAAATTCCGTTTGTGAAGATCAATGCTTGTATAATTTGCTTGAATCAGATGCAATCAGTTTTCTGAAGTAAAAACTTATAACTATAGAGCTTCAACTTTCATCAACAAAATACTTATACGAAGCATTCTTACTCAAATATTGCATCCATTTTGGATAACTTTGTCAAAAAAAATATGTACTATCCAAATTTAATACAAATTAAAGCTAAAAGCAAATATTAATTGAATTTGGAAACTATTTATTACATATTCTCAAGTCAATTTTTTCAATAAAAAGAGAAAAAAGCAAATTTTCATTGATAGATATGAAATCATTAAAGTTATTCTCTCCCTATTTTTATGGCATATGTTTGTTAGTTGAAATAAGCTCGGAAAATAAAATTTAGTAGGAATCAAATTTTTAAGTAATAATAAAAATAAAAGTAAATTTGTGCCGTATTAAAAACGAGATTTTATTATGAGCGAAAAAAGTATTAGTGATAACAAAAATAAACAATTGATGGGCGAAACGAATAAGACGAAAAAGAGCAATTTGGCTTATATTATTTTACTGGTAATAATGGCAATAGCGATTGCAGCAATATCATGGTTCTATTATCAACAGAAAATAGAAACAGAAAAAATTGTAAGCGTATTAAAAATTGAGAAACAAGATATTCAGACCGAATTGGACATTTTGCTTAGCGAATACGATACTTTAAAAACCAACAACGACACTCTTAATGTAAAATTAGCTGAGGAAAGGTCAAAAATTCAGCTTATGATTGAAGATGTTAAACAAATTAAGGCAACAAATGCTTCAAAAATTCGACAGTACAAAAAGGAGCTTGGGACATTGCGAAATATCATGAAAAGCTACATCACTCAAATAGATTCTTTAAATACAAAAAACCAGGAATTAACCCTCGAAAATATTGAAGTTCGAGAGAAAATTCAAAAAGCAAAAAACAGAAATCAAAAGCTTTCAAAAACAAATGAAGATTTAAGCAATATTGTAGAAAAAGCCGCTGTTCTGAAAGCAAATAATTTTGATATTATATCCTTGAATAAAAGGGGCAGAGAGACTAAAAAAGCAAGCCGGCTTAAAAAAATCAAAGTGTGCTTCGATATTTCAGAAAATGTAGTTGTTGAGCCCGGAGCCAAAGATGTTTTTATTCGAATTGTTCGCCCCGATGATCTGGTGCTGACAAAATCGGTAGAAAACCTTTTTGAATTTGAAGGAATGGAGATAGTATATTCGGCAAAACGACTACTTGAATATGAAAACAAAGAAGCCCAAATTTGCATTTTTTGGGAAAATGATGAAATATATTTGCCCGGAAATTATTCTGTAGATGTATTTTTGGAAGGAAACCTAGTTGGTTCAGCCGATTTTGAAATGAAATAAATAGCTATGAAAAAGAATCTATATCTAATTTTTTTGTTAATTGCTAATTTTGCTTTTTCTCAATTTTCTCTTGAAAATGCAAAAACAATTCCGATGTTTACTGTAAATTATTCCTTGCAATTTCCTCAAAAAGATTTGGCAGAAAGGTATGGTGTTAATTCGATGATTGGCTCATCGTTTTCGCTAAAGCTAAAATCGAATTTTATTATCGGAATTGAAGCAAGCTACCTTTTTGGGAACAATCTAAAAGAAGATGGAATTTTCGATAAAATAAAAACTTCGAACGGTGAAATGATTAATCTTTATGGAGAATATGCAGATTATATTCTTTCTGAAAGAGGTTTTTTTATGGGTGCAAAACTTGGGTATCTGTTTCCGGTTTTTTCGCCAAACGAAAATTCAGGAATCCTGATATATGCAAATTTTGGACTTCTTCAGCATAAAATTAGAATTGAAAATAACGGAAATAATACTCCGCAAATAATTAACGATTATGCAAAAGGATATGATAGGCTAACCAATGGTTTTGCAATCAACGAATTTGTGGGTTATTCGTATATGAGCGACGATGGAAATTATAATTTTTACGCCGGAATCGAATATTATCAAGCCTGGACAAAAAATCGTCGCGATTTCAATTTCGACACAAAACAACAGGACAATTCAGACAGGCAAGATTTTTTATACGGAATTAGAGTTGGTTGGATAATTCCAATTAAGCGGCAAACAGCGAATAATTATTATACAAAATAGAATCTACTATTTCTGTTATCAATGAGCATTTCGCTTTTTGCATAAAACCTGAACAGTCTATCTTTTTCATATTAGAAAATGCTTCAACTTTATAATTTTTCAATCAGAATATATTATGCACTAATTTTTTTCGCCTCAGTTTTTGGCAATTCTAAGGCAAAATTGTGGATCGATGGCAGGAAATATATTTTTGCAAAACTAAAGTCGGCAATAAATACAAGCGAGGAAATTATCTGGTTTCACGTAGCATCGCTTGGAGAGTTTGAGCAAGCTTTGCCACTTATTGAAGAAGTAAAATCGCAATTCAAAAATTGCAAAATATTACTTACATTTTTTTCACCTTCGGGTTTCGAAATAAAGAAGAACTATCGAGGAGCTGATTATATTTTTTATCTCCCCTTGGATACAAAATCGAATGCTAGAAAATTCGTAGAAATTGTAAATCCGAAGTTCGTAATTTTTGTGAAATATGAATTTTGGTATCATTATTTAAATTGTCTGAAAAACAGAAAAATACCAACTTATGTTGTGTCAGCAATATTCAGAAAGAATCAACGATTTTTTAAGTGGTACGCTGGCTTTTTTAAGAAAACCTTAAATTCATTCAATCATATTTTTGTTCAAAACGAAATTTCAAAAAACCTTCTTAGTTCAATAAATATAAATCAAGTAAGCATTGCCGGTGATACTCGTTTCGACAGAGTTGCAAAAATTTCTGAACAGTCGAAAAAAATTACTTTAGTCGAAAAATTTAAGCAAAATAGTCAGATAATTATTGGAGGAAGTAGTTGGCAGAAAGAAGAGGAAATTCTTATAAATTTTATCAATCAGGCCGAAACAGAATCTAAATTTATTATTGCTCCTCACGAAATTAAAAAAGAAAATATTGATCGGATTTTTAATTCAATAAAACCTAAAACTATAAAGTTCTCGGAGGCAGGTCCCGAAACTATTAATCAATTTGAAGTGCTTATTATTGACAATATCGGAATGCTGTCATCTCTTTATAAATATTGCGAAATTGCCTTTATTGGCGGCGGTTTTGGTGTTGGAATCCATAATATTCTTGAGGCAGCAACTTTTGGTTTGCCTGTAATTTTCGGACCAAATTACTCAAAATTTCAAGAAGCAAATGAGCTTATTCAACTTAAAGGAGCTTTCCCAATAAGCAATTTCGAGGAATTTAATGGAACAGTAAAAAATCTGATTGCAGACAAATCTATGCTTGAAAAAACCTCCCGGATTTCAAGTGCATATGTTGAATCTAAAATTGGTGCAACAAAAATTATTATAGATTTTTTATTGAATGAAAATTAGAGTTGAATTTTTTCTCTTGCAAAGCTGCAACAGGCTTTTGAGGGGAAAGTTCAAAACACTATGAATAAATTTCCTTTTTCGATGCCAGTAGTGTATTTTTCAGTAAAGAAACAATGGTCATTGGGCCAACTCCGCCAGGAACGGGAGTTATATATTCACATTTCTCTGAAACTTCATCATATTTTACATCGCCTTTTAATTTCCAGCCCGATTTTGTTTTGTCAGATTTTACACGATGCATTCCTACATCGATTACTACTGCCCCGTTTTTAACCATATCTGCCGTTAGAAATTCGAGTTTGCCAATTGCAACAATTAATATATCTGCATTTTTTGTAATCTCTTTTATGTTTTTTGTACGACTATGGCAAACGGTAACTGTAGAGTTTCCAGGATATGCTTTCTTCATCATCAGCAAACTAAGTGGCGTACCAACAATATTACTTCTTCCAATTATTACACAATTTTTCCCTACGGTTTCGATTTCATATTTTTTAATCAACTCAACTATTCCGAAAGGTGTGGCAGGCAAATATGCAGGTAGCCCTATTACCATTCTTCCAACATTCTCGGGATGAAAACCATCTACATCTTTTGATGGGTCGATAGCCAATGTAATTTTTTCTTCAGAAATATGATCTGGCAATGGTAGTTGTACTATAAAGCCATCAATTTCAGGGCTTTGATTTAGCTGCGAAATTTCTGCTAATAATTTGTTTTCAGAAATATTTTCGTCGAATCTCAAAGTAGTAGAATCAAATCCAACCTGTTCGCAAGCTTTGGTTTTGTGCCCGACGTAAGTTTCGCTCGCCGGATCGTTGCCAACAATTATTGCTGCAAGATGCGGAACTTTCCCGCCATTTTCATTTATCTTGTTTACTTCTTCAGCAATCTGATTTTTTATTTCAGATGAGATTTTTTTTCCATCAATTATTTGCATTTTTTTAATTTGTATGTTTGAAATTCGGGAAAGCTTGAATAAAGTTTCTAATTTCTAATTTCCAATTTTTGACTCTCTACCTTTTAGCAGCAGTAAGGTTATTCATCATTCGTTTTAAGTTTTTTCCGCTGCTTGCCATTTTCATAATTTTTCGAGTTTCGTCAAATTGTTTGATCAATTGATTAACTTCTTGAACCGTTGTTCCGCTACCATTTGCAATTCGGCGGCGGCGGCTACCATTCAAAACAGTGGGATTGTCTCTTTCTATGGGTGTCATCGATTGAATTATTGCTTCAATATTCTTGAAAGCATCGTCATCCATATCCATATTTTTTATTGCTTTTCCAACTCCGGGAATCATTCCGGCAAGGTCTTTCATATTCCCCATTTTTTTTATTTGCTGAATTTGCTTATAAAAATCGTTGAAGTTGAATTGGTTTTTCGCAATTTTCTTTTGAAGTTTTCTTGCTTCATCAGCATCGAAATGTTCTTGAGCTTTTTCTACAAAGCTTACTACATCGCCCATTCCAAGAATACGGTTTGCCATACGGTCGGGGTAGAAAATCTCTAAAGCATCGAGCTTTTCGCCTGTACCTACAAATTTGATTGGCTTATTTACAACCGATTTTATTGTTAAGGCTGCTCCACCTCTTGTGTCACCATCAAGTTTTGTAAGCACAACACCATCATAATCGAGACGATTGTTAAATTCTTTCGCAGTATTTACAGCATCTTGCCCTGTCATTGAATCAACAACAAATAATATCTCGTGCGGATTGATTTTATTTTTAATTGTGGTTATCTCGTTCATCATTTGTTCGTCTATTGCCAAACGACCTGCCGTATCTACAATCACCAAATTATGTCCGTTTTCCTTTGCATATTTTACCGAAGCTTTGGCAATTTTCACAGGATCGAGATTTCCTTCTTCGGAATAAACCGGAATATCAATCTGTCCGGCAAGAACTTTCAACTGCTCAATTGCAGCAGGACGATAAACATCACAAGCCACCAACAAAGGATTTTTCCCTCGTTTTGTTTTTAGATAGTTTGCAAGTTTACCCGAAAATGTTGTTTTACCGGAACCCTGCAAACCAGCAATAAGAATTATGCTTGGATTGGTTTTAATGTTTACATCAACCTGATCGCCTCCCATGAGACCGGTCAGCTCATCGTTAACAATTTTTATCATCAACTGGCTTGGTTTCAGCGATTTTAGCACATCTTGTCCAAGGGCTTTTTCCTTTACTGTATCAGTAAACGATTTTGCAATTTTGAAATTTACATCGGCATCTAACAATGCTCTTCGTACATCTTTTAAGGTTTCGGCTACATTGATTTCTGTAATCCTGCCCTCGCCTTTCAGTATTTTAAACGACTTTTCTAATCTATCTGATAATTTTTCGAACATAACTTTTCAATTTTTTGCAAAATTATAAAATCTTTGGGATTGAAGTAGAAATTTGAGACAATAAATATTTCGAAATTATAATTTGGAATAAGGAACTATTTGTTCTATTTTTATGTCAAAATTAAAATGCCGATAACAAACAATTATGAAAACAAGATTTATTATTATAATAAGTACATTATTAATTTCAACAAACATTTTTGCACAAGGACTTTTGCTTGATTGGGTGGCAGGTTTTGGAGGAGCAAATGCTGGAGGTGGAGGTAAAACTATTACTGTTGATAACGATGGGAATGTTTATACGCTTGGTAATTTTTTTGGAACTATGGATTTTGATCCTGGAATTGGAGTTTCTAATCTTTCATCAAATGGACCATCAAATGAATTTATTACAAAATTTGACAATTCTGGAAATTTAATATGGGCAAGAAGAATAGGTGCGAATAGTAATCAATATGGTCAATTTATTGCAATTGATCCGTTTGGCAACCTTTATCATGTTGGATCTTTTTCTGGAACAGTTGACTTTGATCCGGGAAGTGGTATATTTAATCTTAGTTCGAACGGGATTAATGATATTTTTATTTCTAAACTTGATTCATCAGGCTATTTTATATGGGCCAAAAGTATAGGAGGAATAGACTCTGATATGGCAACTTCTGTGGATATTGATAATGAGGGAAATGTATGCCTAACAGGAACTTTTAGTGAAACTGCCGATTTCGACCCTAATATTGGAATTCATAATATTACATCAAATGGTAGTTCGGATATTTTTGTATTGAAACTTAGTTCTACTGGAGATATGATTTATGCGTACAATTTTGGGGGTGATACCGGTGATAATATTGGAAAATCAATAACTATTGATGCCTCACACAATGTCTATGTTGCCGGAACTTTTTGCGATACTGTAGATTTTGATCCCGATCCGTTTGGAGTATATAATCTAAATGAAACACATGGTACAATTTTTATCTTAAAATTAGATAACTCCGGTAATTTTGTATGGAGTATTAACATTGGGGGCAATGCTACTTGGTTAAATAGTTGTAGTTCGCTTTCTGTTGATGATTCTGAGAATGTCTATTTAACCGGCGAATTTACAGACACTATGGATTTTGATCCGGGACCAGGTGTGTATAATCTAATTTCATTATTTTACATAGACATTTATATTTCAAAATTTGATGAAAATGGCAATTTTGATTTTGTGAAAAGTGTTAGAAGCGAAAACTTTATGGTTAGTAATGCAAGTAATTCCATTAGTATTGACAATTCAGGAAATATTTATACAATAGGAGCTTTTCAAATTGTAGCTGATTTCGATCCTGATCCGATAGGCATTGATTATTTGACATCAAATGGATTATACGATATTTTTATTTCAAAATTAGATTCATTCGGAAATCATGTTTGGGCACAAAACTTTGGTTCAAATTCTTTTGATGAAGGAACATCAATTACTGTTGATAATGCAGGAAATGTCTTTTCAACAGGATATTTTGAAAACACGGTAGATTTTGATCCTAATTCTGGCATATGTAATTTGACATCTAATCCAATTAATTTCCCAAACCCTTTCATCTTAAAACTTAAGACTTGCTATGAGACATCATCTACTTTAGAAATATTTTCCTGCAAAAACTACATTTCGCCTTCAGGAGATAGCTTAACAAATTCAGGGGTTTATATTGATACAATTGCAAATGCTGCGGGTTGCGATAGCATCATAACTTTAGATTTGACAATATATAATGTTGATACTTCAGTTTTCCAAAATGGAAATACCTTGTCTGCTAATGCAAACGGAGCAATTTACCAATGGATAGATTGTGGAAATGGAAATATACCAATTGCTGGAGCAACAAACAAAATATTTATTCCCACTGCAAATGGCAGCTATGCAGTAATAATTACAGAAAATGGCTGCACCGACACAAGTTCGTGTTATATAATAAACACAGTTAGTATATCAGAAAATGATTTTGATTCAGGAGTAAAAGTTTATCCAAATCCGGCAAATGAAAAAATTCATATAGATTTCGAAACCTTTTATCCAAAAGGAACTGTTGAAATAATAAATAATTCCGGTCAGCTTTTGATTGAAAAGAATTTTGCAAATCAAAAAACAATCGAGTTGGATATTAAAAAATTACCGGCTGGCGAATATTTTGTAAGGAAAGTTGTGGAAAATAAAACTATCTTTGTTGAAAAATTTGTGAAGGAATAGATATTATTCTTTTTTCAAATAAAATATCGTATGTTTTATTGTGTTTTTTTTTATAGAAAATTTCAATGAGATTTGTAATTCAAAACTATTATTATGAAAACGAAAATTTTTATCCTAACTAGCATTTTTTTTATTTCAACTAACCTATTTGCTCAGCAACTACAATTTGATTGGGCTGCAGGCTTCACTGGAGAAACTGGATCTGGAACAAGTTTTGACATGGACTCAGCAGGAAACATATATTCAGTAGGAGGATTTTCAGGAACAGGAGATTTTGATCCAGGGTCTGGAGTATATAATCTGACCTCAAATTATTTTACTGCATATATTTCTAAATTAGATGCAGCAGGTAATTTTGTTTTTGCAAATAGAATTGGCAATGGTGGAGATGTTGGTTGTGCTGATATTACAATTAATCTTGAGGGAAATTTTCTTATTATAGGGCGTTTTGCAGATACATTAGATCTTGATTTTGGGCCTGGCGAATATTTAGTTCCCGGACCAGGAATGTATATTGCTAAATATAATTCATCAGGAGATTTAATTTGGGCAAAAGCTATTGCTACAAATGGTGTTACTGGTGTCTCAATTTCTACAGACGCATTCAATAATATTTATATCTCAGGTAAATTTACCGGTATTGTTGATTTTGACACAGGACCAAACGTTTTTAATCTTTCTCCTACAGTCAATACAAACAATCCCGATATATTTATATTAAAATTAGATTCATTGGGAGATTTTTTATGGGCCAAACAAATAGGAGGAGAATTCTGTGATTATGCACATTCAATGTGTTTAGACAATATAGGGAATGTATATGTAACCGGTGAGTTTAAGAGTACTACAGATTTTGATCCAGGCCCTGGCGTGTTTAACCTTTCTGCAGAATATCTTTCATGTTATATTGTCAAATTAAATTCTTCAGGAAATTTTGTGTGGGCAAATACCTTTGAAGGTGGAATGTCTCGTGGGCATTCAATTGTTTGTGATAATTCAGGTTATATTTATGTAACAGGGAATTTCTCTGGAACTGTTGATTTTGATCCTGATTCAATTGGAATTTTTGAATTGACTCCGCAGGAAAATTTTGACGTTTTTATTTCTAAAATTGATACTTCTGGTACAATTTCTTTTGTAAAACATATAGAATGTTACAATTGTATTAGTTATTCAATTGCTCTTGATGCTACCGGGAATATTTATACTACAGGATATTTCCATGTTTCAGTAGATTTAGATCCAGCAATTGGGATTTATAATCTTTATGGAAACAATGATATATTTATATCAAAATTAGATGTATCAGGAAATTTTGCTTGGGCAGGCAGCTTTGGCAGTACTGAATGGGATTATGGCAGGGATTTGAAAACTGACCATGAAAATAATGTAATTTTAGTTGGAGGATTTCATGAAGTTGTTGATTTTGATCCCGGACCAAATGTTTATAATTTGAGTTCAACATATAACCTGAACAATTATTCCCAAAACGCATTTGTATTGAAATTGAGTCAATGCTCTGAAGTGTCAAGTATAATTTCAGAATCAGCCTGCTTCAGCTATTATTTCAATGATACTACAATCACAAGTAATGGTACGTATTACGATACTATTACAAATGGTTCTGGTTGCGATAGCATTATTACTCTAAATGTAACATTTAATTATGTAGATACCTCTGTTACTCAAAATGAAAATACTCTAACTGCAAACTCAAATGGAGCAACTTACCAATGGACTTATTGTGGATATGGGAATATGCCAGTTATCGGTGAAACAAATCAAAGTTTCACTCCCACCATAAATGGCAGCTATGCAGTAATAATCACAGAAAATGGCTGCACTGACACAAGTTCGTGTTATACAATAACCACTCTTGGCATAACAGAAAACAAATTAAATTCAGGAATAAAAATTTATCCCAATCCTTTTTCTGAAACTACCAAAATTAGCTTTTATCTGAATAAAGCGGAATTTGTTTCACTTGAAATCTTTGATATTACCGGAAAAAAAGTTAGAACCATTTTTAATAATCAATTTAATGAAAAAGGTGTATATTCTTATTCTGTAAATATGAAAGCTAATATTTCCGGAATTTATCTTGCCAAACTAACAGTTGGCAACGAAATTAGAACAAAATGCTTATCTTTGATTAAATAATTAAAATTAGAAATTATGAAATATAGAAATGTTTTTTTTTAGTATAATTTTAAGTTTATTAAGTTTAACAATATATTCCCAAAACATTCAGTGGCAAAGTGCTACAAATTTTGGATGCCATGCTTATTACTATTCAAGCGCCTTCGATAATAATGATGACTTAATAATGATGGCAGAATATTTGGCAAGTCCTGTTTTTGCTGATACTACAATATCATGTCCTCAATGTTATGCTGGCAGTTCCAATAACCTTCATTTGACATCAAAAGTTGACACAAATGGCAATTTGTTAATTCCGGATATGACCGGTGGATACAATTTTGTTTTCGATCAGCAAAATAACTACTATTCTTCATCCAATTCATATATAGGAAGCCATCTTCGTAAAGCGGATAGCAATGGCAATCTGTTATGGTCAAAATACTTTTCTAGTAATTCAACATCATCAGATGTTCAAATAATCTCAATTTCTGTTGCTGATAATAATTCAGTTTGTGTTGCAGGAATGTTTTATGGAGGTACAGCATTAAATATTAGTAATATATATTATCCTATGCAGGACACCGTTCATGCTTTTGCTGCGCAGGTTGATTCTATGGGCAATGTTGAGTGGGTCGTTGAACTACAAAGTTTAAACAACAACTATAATCCAAATATTGGCACACAATCATCTATATACGACAATAATGGTAATGTATATATCGCTTGGGACTATTCAGTTTACAAAATTTATCAGGGAAATATTGTTTGGCAACAACATTATCCTGATTTTCATATAAACGAAATTGGAGTATTTAATTCTGGTGATTTATTTTGTATTGGTTGTTTCTATTCTCCAACAATTACAATTGGTAGCCAAATATTTGCAAACGATGCAAACTATGGTTTTGATTTTCTTATGGCAAAAATTAATTCTTCAAATGCCAATGTTATATGGGCAAAGAGTGGTATTAACTTTGCAGTTTCGTCTTCTTATCCTTTATGTGAAATTGACCAAAATGATAATATTTACATAATAGGATTCACACCAGGAAATATGGCTGGGTATTTAGATTCAATTTATATTCCTGTAGGAAAATATTTAATAATGATAGATACATGTGGAACGTTTCAATGGGCTGAAGACCTTTTTACAGGTATTTCCTTAGGAATATACGACATAAAAATAAATGCCATTGGGGAATTACTATTTTTCATTGAAGATTATAGTGGTTCAACTTACAATTTTGGTAATGATACTATACAAAACAGTTCCCAAAGTTTCATTTTTGCTAAAGCCACCCTCCCCTCAATCCAAACACAAATCCAAAGCCAAAATATATCTTTAGTTTCTGGGTGGAGTATGATTTCTACTTATATTGAGCCAACGGATAATAATATTGAAAATATATTTTCACCGATAGTTCAGGATGTAATAATTGTAAAAGACGGGGCTGGAATGGTTTTTTGGCCACAGTATAATATCAACAATATTGATAGCTTTACTATAGGTATGGGCTATCAAATTAAAATGAGCAATCAGAATACATTGCAGGTTTCCGGCGAGCAAATAATTCCTGAAAATGAAATTGTTCCTTACCCTGCCGGTTGGAGTTTGATAGCTTACCTCTTAGATAGCTTATCATCCTTAGAAACATACCTAAATCCATTTCTTTCAGATATTACTATTGTAAAAGATGATATTGGAAACGTTTTTTGGCCTGCCTATTATATCAATATGATAGGAAACATGACACCGGGCGAAGGCTACCAGATGAAACTGGCGAATGCTACAAATTTTACTTACACTCCTCCCACATCAAATTCGGCAAAATCCTGCAAACAAATTCCCCAACCCGAGTATTTCCAAACTGTAAAAAACACAGGCTCCAACATGAGTCTTTGCATACCAAAAACAGCATGGCAAACAAATCCGGTAGTGAGTACTGAGCTTGGAGTATTTAGCACGAGTGGTCGGCTTGTGGGTTCGGCAGTTTACACTGGCGAAAATCTTGCAATCTCCATTTGGGGCGATGATGAATATTCTCAAGAAATAGATGGCATGATGAATGGTGAAAATTTTATTATCAAAATTTGGAACGGTGAATCAGAAGAAACTTTGGAAGCAGAATCATGGAAGGAAGGAGACGAATTTTTTGAAAACAACAAAATTTCAGTTGTTGAAAAATTATCCAACACCGAATTTCTAATTT
>Ga0233431_1000613_pt1 | contig 74810 bp, 65 predicted proteins | sample SI_118_April2016_FD_179867 | JGI IMG/M metagenome (GOLD analysis project Ga0233431, IMG submission 179867) | Seawater microbial communities from Saanich Inlet, British Columbia, Canada - SI_118_April2016_200_MG | ecosystem: Environmental > Aquatic > Marine > Inlet | place: Canada: British... | reverse complement strand
AAGTTCTGCTTGCATATCCAAAGTACCGCCGTCTACTAATTTGGAAACTTCTGCTTTTCCATTTGCAATAGAAACATTTTCACAGAAAGTTATTTGTGGAATTTTTAAATGATGAGCAATCCCCGGCCCTGTTTGTGCGGTATCGCCGTCGATTGCCATTTGTCCACATAAAATTAAATCGTAATTACCAATTTTTTCAATACCTTTGGATATTGCATAACTGGTTGCCCAAGTGTCACTACCTGCAAAAGCTCTGTCTGAAAGTAATATGCCTCTGTCTGCACCTAAAGAAAGTGCAAGTTTAATTACTTCAACCGCTTGTGGCGGACCCATAGAAATTACTGTAAGTTTACCACCAGTATCTTTTTTAATTTTTAATGCATTTTCTAATGCAAAGTGGTCGTAAGGGTTCAAAATACTAGGAACTCCTGCCCTAATAATAGTACCTGTTTCTGGATTTACTTTAACCTTATCGGAATCTGGTACTTGTTTTATGCATACAACTATATTCATTAAAAAATCTCCTTCAATTTGCTAGAAATTGTATCTAAATCTTCGGTAATGCCTCGTTGTAAATCTTGTATTGCTACGAAATTTGTTTTGGTCATTAAATCCTGCGCAGAAGATTGTCCCGCACCTAAAACTAACTTCATACCTTCACTTGCAATCTTGAATGCAACTTGTTTTGCATTCGCTCTTGCCATAGCTTTTAAAGTTTCAACATCAAACTTGCTACCTTCTGCAATCACACCATTACCCAAATCTTCACAGAAAGTTTTTGCAACTTCAGCTTCAGCTATCAATTCGCCAAGTTTAAATGTTACGAATTGGTGTCTTGTTAATCTTTGTGCGCGACACTCTTCTAATAAAATCGCCAATGCTTTTAAACCTAGTGCGATACTATCTGCACCAAGGTTTGCATCTTTTTGATGTACTACATTAAGTTCATCGCCCATACTACTAAAATATGTACCACGAGTTTTAAGATGTTCTTGCCATCTTCCTCGATATATGGTCATTTCCATAATTTCATTTGTGCCTTCGTATATGCAGGTAATTTTTACATCTCGCTTGATTTTTTCTACCGCAAATTCTTTTGTATAACCATATCCGCCTAAAGCTTGTATGGCATTTTCTGCACAATTATTTCCTGCTTCTGTTGCATAATATTTTGCAATTGCACCTTCTGTTGCTAAACCGTGATTATCAACATCAAGTTTTTTTGCGATATTATCAATATATGCTCTTGCAGCTTCAAACTTTACAAAATGAGGGGTCACGAGTTTATGCATATAACCTTGTTTTTCTACAAGTGGGCTTCCACCTTGGACTCTTTGTTTTGCATATTTAACAGCAGTTTCACCGGCTTCTAAGCCAGCACCTAACCCAAATGCAGCTACCATTAATCTGGTATAACCAAACACCGCCTGAGCTTGCTGTAAACCTTGTCCTTCTACAAGACCTAATAAATTTTCTTTCGGTATAAACACATCTTCAAAGGATAAACCTGCTGTATTAGATAACCTAATACCATGTTTATCTTCATGATGATCCTGTGTAAAACCTTCTAGCCCTTTTTCTACTAAGAACCAGCTTGGACCATCTGGACAAAGTGCTAAAACTGTATATAAATCTGCCACGCCACCGTTGGATATCCACATTTTACTTCCGTTAAGTTTATATCCTTTAATATCGCCGTTTTCCATAACTCTGTCTGCTCTTGTTCTTAGGGAAACAAGGTCAGAGCCGGCATCGGCTTCGGTTGCGCCATAAGCTACAAATAATTTTTCTTTAGCGATTTTTTGGAACCATTTTGCTTTTTGCTCTTCAGTACCGCCAACATTGAGTGGGTCACTACCTAAAAAGGTCGCGAAAACGCCTGTTGCTATACCAAGATCGATACGAGCTAATGCTTCACAAATTCGCCATATATCGCTAGTAGAACCTGCTAAACCGCCGTATTCTACCGGTATTAATAAAAGGTGGACACCTAAAACTTTAGGGTCGTACATATCCTTTAATAATTCAGCTGGGAACTTGTTTTCTGCATCGTGTTCCCTTAAAAAATCAAATGAGATATGCTTTTGAGCATATCTTTTAAGACTTTCTAACATTAAGTTTCTAGACATTGAATCTATTTTCTTCATAATTTTTCTCCAAAGTTTAGCTTATATGTATATAATACAAATTTTCTGAGCTACTCGTCTACCTTGTAAATGTACTCTAAAAATGTTATAAATTATATATATGGCAGAATGTATTTTTTGCAAAATTGCTAGTGGGCAAACCGAAACTAGAGTACTATATGAAGACGAAAATATAGTAGCATTTAAGGATTTGAACCCACAAGCGCCTTTTCATGCTTTAATTATGCCCAAAAAGCATATAGAAGGACCGTCTTCTATTGAAGACGAAGATGCTAATATTATAGGCAAAATAATGCTAATTGCAAAACAAGTTGCCAAAGAGAACGATCTTGAACATTACAGAATAGTTGCAAATGAAGGAAGACAAGCTGGGCAGAGTGTATTTCATTTGCATTTTCATTTGATGGGCAAGCGAAGATTTATGTGGCCTCCGGGCTGATACAAAACTTTAGAACAATGGGTGGTGAGTACTAATAATGGTATTTATAAAAGTAAGAGATCCTAATAACTTGGAAGACGCTATAAAAAAATTCAAAAGAGAATGCGAAAAGAATGGCATCCTTAAAGAAATAAAAAGAAGAGAATATTATATGCCTCCAAGTATACAAAGAAAGATCAAAAAGCAAGAAGCTGAAAGAAGAGCTCGTAGAACAAAGAGCAAAAAAAGACACTAAACTTAAAAAAATTTAGTTAAGACAATTAATACAGACAACAGTCTTTTAGCAATAGGGATTGTTGTCTGTTTTTCACCAAAAGACAAAATTTAGGGGCAAAACCCCACCAACTTCGTTTATGAAAGAAAATAATATTGAAATTATAAGAGATAGAATAGATATAGTTTCGCTTATCCAAGGTTATTTACCAAACCTAAAAAGAGCGGGTAGAAGTTTTAAGGCATGTTGCCCATTCCATCAGGAAAAAACCCCCTCTTTTCATGTAAGCCCAGATAAGGGGTTATATTATTGTTTTGGTTGCCAAGAGGGTGGCGATATTTTTGATTTTCTTATGAAAATTGAACATCTTTCCTTTAACGAAGCTGCAAAAAAATTAGCTGGTATCGCCGGTGTAGAATATAAACAACAAACAGCAAAAATGAGTAAAGACGAGGAAAGAAGATCTCGTGCTAGAAAAGTTTTGGAATTTGCAAGGGATTTCTTCCACAAAAATTTACTGTCGAATATTGGCGAACCTGCAAAAAATTATCTTAAAGCAAGAAAATTAACAAAAGAAACCGCAGAAAAGTTTGAACTTGGCTTTGCACTAAATTCAGACTCTGCATTAACAAGCAATGCTATTAAAGCAGAACATAAAATAGAAGGTTTAAAAATTTTAGGTTTATCAACCCAATACGGGTCGGACTATTTTAGAAACAGATTAATGTTCCCAATTTACAATCATCGTGGCGAGCTTTGCGCCTTTGGTGGCAGAATGTTAGAAAAAGGTGAACCCAAATATTTAAATTCGCCAGAAAGTTTATTATTTAACAAAAGCAAAATTTTATACGGACTTTATTATTCTGCTCCAGAAATCAGAAAACAACAAAAAGCAATTTTGCTTGAAGGTTATATGGATGTAATATCCGTACATCAAAACGGTGTCAAAAATTGTTTAGCACCGCTTGGCACAAGTTTTACAGAAGATCATGGACGACTTTTAAAAAGATACACAAACGAAGTTGTAATTATGTTTGATCCTGATGAAGCAGGCATAAAAGCATCGCTAAGAGCTGGTCTGATTTTAACAAAAATGGGTTTATTTGTAAAAGTAGCAAATCTAAATTCAGACCTAGATCCAGACGATTATATACACACCCACGGACAAGAAAAATTTAATCAAGTGGTTAATAATGCAAAAGATTTAATTAATTTTCATCTAGAATATATTCTAAAAAAACGAGGCGGAAGTGCAAACTTAAATGCTCAAGAAAAAACATTAATTTTTGAAGAAGTTCTAGAAGACATTAAAAGTCAACCAGACGCTATTGTAAAAAGCGAATGGGTAAAATATTGCGCAGAAACACTTAACATTAGTCAGCAAGCATTGGCTGATAGGTTAAGAAAATCTAGTTATGCACCAAGACAAAACTACTATTCCTCGCAATTAGATAAAGATGATAATAAAGAAGACGAAAAATCACATAACAAAGAACTCGATTTGGTAAAATGGCTTATTAGATATCCCAAAAATATTGCTATTGCAAGAAATTTAACTAAGGAATATTTTAATAATGAAAGAGTATGGCAAATTTTCTCAAATATCTTAGAAATTTACGAAGATAATCCAGATAATGAGAATATCACTAAAGAATTACAAGAAAAAATGCCAAAAGAAGAGAATTTTATTATAAAATCTTCAGTAGAACCATTACCAAAAGATTTTGAAGAACAAAGAGATATTTTGGAATGTATAAAAAATTTAGAACGAAGTTATTTAAAAAAAGAACTTAATAAAATTAAGCAAGAAATAAAATCGCACCCAGCAGGACAGACACCAAAAGAGTTGCTGGAAAAGAGAATAAAAATTCAAAAACTTATAAAATAATTTATAGGAGTATCAGATGGCAGAACATAAAGCATTACAAGAACTTATTGAACTCGGTAAAGAGCACGGATACCTAACCTTAGAAGAAATAAACAGATCTTTAGAATCTGAAAATATGGGTACAGAAGAAATCGAAGAACTTATGAGCACCTTAGAAGATTTAGGGGTAGATATTGTAGACAGAAAAAAAACTAAAAGTGCAGCTACAAAAACAGAAGAAGTTCAAAGTGCAGAATGGACAGCTAGTGTAGATATTTCTAACTCCATAAGAATGTATCTATCTGAAATGGGCAGAATCCCGCTTCTAAACAGAGACGAAGAACTCACCCTTGCAAGAAATGTGAGAGAAAGAGAACGAGCTTTGAGAAAAATGGTATTAGAATCGCCTATAACTATGCGAGAAATTTGTAATTGGGAAGAACTTGTAGACCAAGAAGAAATGACAACTAAAGAACTTATGCCCCGTGGTAAAAGAACTAAACGAGAACTTACCACAATGCGTCAAAAGTTAAAAGAAACCGCTAAATTTATTTCTAAAAGAGAAAAAGAAATTACAAAAATTATGAACACTATCCGCTTAGATAAAGTTAGCGAAAAAAGACGAAGTTCTTTAATTACCAATCTTGAAAAGAAACAAAAAGAAGTCGTGGATAGAATTTTTAAGTTAGATTTAAATCAAAATAAAATTAAAAGGTTAACAAATAAAATTAAAAATATTTCTACTAGAGTAACTGAATCTCAATACGAATTTAAAAGATATGAAGACCATTTTGGTTTATATGCAAACATAAAAAAAGCACATAAAGATTTTGAAGCTAAAAAACTTACAGCCAAAAAATTAGAAAAAGATACCGGCTTCCCACCAGAAGAAATTAAAAGAGCTTTTGAAAATATGACAGCCATTAAAGGCAGACTTACGAGAATAGAAGCTAGTTTGCCAATGCCAGTGGAAGAGTTTTTATCTTTCAATGAAAGAATTAAATTCTTTGAAGATATGATTTTGCAAGATAAACTTAAACTTATCCGTGCTAACTTACGGCTTGTTGTATCTATTGCTAAAAAGCATGCAAACTCTAATTTAGAATTATCGGATTTAATTCAAGAAGGTGGTCTTGGTTTAATGAAAGCGGTTGAAAAGTTTGAATATAAACGAGGCTTTAAATTTTCCACTTATGCAACATGGTGGATAAGACAAAGCATCAACCGTGCTATTGCAGACCAAGCAAACACAATTCGTATTCCAGTTCATATGAAAGAGCTTGTTTCTAAATTAACAAAAGTAACAAATAAGTTCCGCCAAGAACACGGAAGAGAAGCAACCTTGGAAGAATATTCTAAGTCTTTAAGATTACCGATAGAAAAGGTAAAAAGTATTTTAAAAATAATGTCAGACCCTATATCTTTATCAACACCAATTGGCGACGATGAAGATTCGCATTTGGAAGATTTTATCGAAGATAAAGGTGGGTCAATGCCACTAGCAGCAGCGGGTGATTATTTAAGAAAACAAGAAGTAACTCAAGTATTAGCGACATTGTCTGAACGGGAAGCAAAAATTGTGAAACTTCGCTTTGGCTTAGATTCTGGCTACCCAAGAACACTTGAAGAAGTTGGAAAAATGTTTAATGTTACAAGAGAACGGGTACGACAGATAGAAGCAAAAGCAATAAGAAAATTACGACACCCTTCACGCACAAAGTTGCTTAAAGACTATTCCGACGAAGGCCAATGATTTTACAACTATTTTGAACGATAACTTTGTCAAAGGCAGGCTCAAATACTCGGGGTGAACCCCACTCACGGTATTATACGCCTGCCTTTTTCTCGTTCTCCAATCAAAATAGTTGTAAAATCTACAGTGTGTTTTCTCCCTATCTTTTTTACATTTTAATAATTACACTTTACAGGTGTTTTTCTTTTATATATCATTTAGGTAGTATTTTTATCTCTAAAATTTAGGGGAGTTTTACCAATATGGACACAAGATTTACTGCAAAAGCGCAGAAAGTTATTTTAATGGCTCAGGAAGAAGCAAAAAAATTAAATCACGATTATGTGGGTACAGAACATCTATTAATAGCAATAACATCCTTAAGAGATTGCGATGGTGCAAAAGTTTTACTATCCCTAGGGGTGGATGCAAACAAAATTTCTCAACAAGTAGAAAAAATTGTCGGTATCGGCGATAATATGATGCTTCTTGGTGAAATTCCATTTACTCCTCGTGCCAAAAAATCACTTGAATATGCTTACGAAGAAGCCAAAATTTTAGGTACTCCTCATATCGGCACAGAACATTTACTTCTCGGAATTTTGCGAGAAGAAGAAGGTATAGCCGTTAGAATTTTAGAAAATTTACGACTAAATATTAATACTATTAGAGAAACTATACTTAAGTTTTTATATCAATTACAAAATCCAATGGGACAACAACCTACAAATATTCAAGAACCTATTTCAGGACAATCTCAACAGCAACAACCTCCAACAGGCGAAAATATGCCAATGCCAGAACAACAAGGACAAGCTGGACAAAAATCTATATTGCAAGAATTTGGAATAGATTTGACTCAATCCGCACGAGATAAAAAGTTAGATCCTGTTATAGGACGACAAGACGAAATGGAAAGAATTATCCAAATTCTTGCCAGACGAACAAAAAACAATCCGGTATTGCTAGGCGAACCTGGTGTTGGTAAGACATCTATTGCAGAAGGTTTGGCACAAAAAATAGCAAAAGGAGATGTGCCAGAAATTTTAATTAATAAACGGCTAATAAGTTTAGATTTATCCTCAATAGTAGCAGGCACAAAATACCGTGGTGAATTTGAACAAAGACTTAAAAATATTATAGACGAAATAGAAAAAGCAGATGATGTTATTATTTTTATAGATGAACTTCAAACCATAATGGGTGCAGGTGCTGCAGAAGGTGCTATAGATGCATCTAATATGTTAAAGCCACCACTTTCTCGTGGTACGCTACAATGTATAGGTGCTACAAGTTATGACGATTATAGAAAACATATCGAAAATGATGCCGCACTTGAACGAAGATTTCAACCAGTAACGGTAGAAGCACCAAGTGTAAAAGAAACCGTAAATATTTTAAAAGGATTAAAAGAGAATTATGAAATTCATCATGGTGTACAATTTGAGGACGGCGCATTAGAAGCCGCTGCAGAAATTGCAGACAAATATATTACAGATAGAGAATTGCCAGATAAAGCAATAGATTTATTAGATGAAGCTGGCTCTCGAGCACATTTAGCAGTTTCTATGAAACCAAAAGAATTTAAAAAAGAAGAAGAAGCGATAGTAAAAGTTACAGAACAAAAATCTAAAGCTATTGAAAACCAAGAATACGAAACCGCTGCAAAAATAAGGGACGAAGAAGAAAATTTAAAAGGTAATTTAAAAACTTTAAAAGAAAGTTGGTCTAAAGAAAAAAACACTAAAAAAGTAAAAGTTACAAGCGAAGATGTCGCCATAGTAGCTTCTAAATGGACGGGCATACCTGTAACAAAATTAACACAAACAGAAACCGATAAAATTTTGAATATGGAAAAACATTTACACGAAAAAATTATCGGTCAGCAAGAAGCCGTAAAAAGTGTTTCGCAAAGTATAAGAAGAAATAGAACTGGACTTGGTAATCCAAAAAGACCAATAGGTGGCTTCTTATTTTTAGGTCCAACAGGTGTTGGTAAAACCGAACTTGCAAAAACTTTGGCAGAATTTATGTTTGGCGATGTTGAAGCTATGATACGAATAGATATGTCCGAATATATGGAAAAATTTGCAGTATCTAGGTTAATAGGTGCGCCCCCTGGATATGTCGGATATGACGAAGGTGGTCAATTAACCGAAGCTGTAAGAAGAAGACCTTATAGCGTTATAGTTTTAGACGAAATGGAAAAAGCACATCCAGATATTTATAATATTTTGCTTCAAGTTTTAGACGAAGGTACATTAACAGATAATCTTGGACATAAAGTATCTTTCAAAAACTCTGTGATAATAATGACAAGTAATGTTGGGGCAAGACAAATAGCAACTGGCAGTGGCTTGGGCTTTACAGCAGGCGAAGATGAAGAAAGAGATTATAAAGCTATGAAAGGCAAAGCTATGGAAGAGGTTAAAAAAGTATTCAACCCTGAATTTATTAACAGGGTGGACGAAATAATAGTATTCCACAGCTTAAATCAAAAGCATATGGCAGAAATTTTAGATTTAAGATTAAAAGATGTAGAAGAAAAACTTACCGGCTATGAAATAAAATTAAATTTAACACCTACTGCTAAAAAGTTTTTGGTAGAAAAAGGGTATGACCCTAAATACGGCGCTCGTCCATTACTTCGTGTTTTACAAAAAGATTTGGAAGATCCTCTTGCAGAACATATTTTAAAAAGTAAGTACCCACCAAAAACAGAAGTACTTGTAGATTTAGATGAAAAAAGTGGTGATGATATTAAACATCAAAAATTAAAATTCAGTAAAAAAACGTAGCGAGGCTACTCCTTTTTTGTTTTTCGTGACTACATAACACTAATTTTGTTAATACTTTATAGACACCTTATACAAATAAAAAGCCCCGCACTAATTGTGCGGGGCTTTTTTAATTTATAAATTAATATTTAAGTTGTTCCTGGTTCACATAAGCAAGGATATGTATTTGTACATTTCGCACCCTTACCAGGACAATTACAATTACACTTACATGTTTGGTAATTCCCTGCATTAGGGTTATTACATTTACAACTTTTCGGACCACTTGTAGGACATGTACAATCGCAATCGCAACCTTTCTTACAATTTTTACTTACACCTTCATCCAAACAACTTTGGTCGCCAGATGGACAACAAGTTGGATAGTTGGCATCACCCGGCACACAACAAGCAGGGAAGTTTGTATCGCCGTCGGTACAGCCGTCTTGACCTTCACAAGTTTCGTCGCCTGCACAACAGTCTGGATATCCGCTATCACCTGGCACACAGCAATCTGGGAAGTTTGCATCACCTTCGTCACAGCCGTCTTGTGCCTCGCAAGTTTCGTCTCCTGCACAACAAGTTGGATAATTGGTGTCGCCTGGTATACAACAGTCTGGATAACCTGCATCGCCTTCGTCACAGCCGTCTTGAGCTTCGCAGGTTTCATCTCCTGCGCAACAAGTTGGGTAATTGGTATCTCCTGGAACACAACAATCTGGATAACCGGCATCGCCTTCATCACAGCCGTCTTGTGCTTCGCAGGTTTCATCTCCTGCACAACAGGTTGGATAATTTGTATCGCCCGGCACACAGCAATCTGGATAACCGGCATCGCCTTCATCACAACCGTCTTGAGCTTCACAAGTTGCATCACCTGCTGGACAACAATCTGGATAATTTACATCTTCTGGAGTACAACATGCTGGATAATTGGAATCTTCTGGTGAACAACCGTCCTGCCCTTCGCAAGTTTCGTCGCCATCACAACAGGTAGGATAGTTTTCATCGTCTGGTACACAACAATCTGGGAAATTGGCATCGCCTTCGGTACAACCATCTTGTGCTTCGCAAGTTTCATCGCCTTCACAACAATCTGGATAAATTGAAGAACCTGGCACACATTCTTCCGGTTCTGGATCTGTAGGATCTGTTGGGTCTGTAGGATCTGTTGGGTCTGTTGGGTCTGTAGGATCTGTTGGATCAGTCGGATCTGTTGGATCAGTCGGATCTGTTGGGTCAGTTGGTCCAGATGGAGGTCCACCACTAGAACCGCTTGATATACCACCAATTGCAGTAGAACCCGAACCTGAAGAAGTATCTAAAATAACATAATTTGAACCTAAACTTTTACAAACTTTTGCACCAAATTTTTCGATAACTGTTCCTTCACAAATAACTTCGCCTGCTTTGTATTCTGTGCCTTCAATATCTTTAGCATCGCCAAGAAGTTTTAATTGATAACCTTCACCACTATCTGCAACGGCTAATATACCACCTTCGTTTACAAGTTCTACTTCAAACTCGCCCGATTGTATTTTGAAATCTGTTATTGGTTTTGCTCTTGTATCAATGTCTAAATCTTGAAATCTAGAAGCATAATCGTCGTTTGATATTAAGTATCTTCTTTCAGATTTGTATATTGTGTTAAGCAAGGCAGATGCTTTGGTAGCTTTTGCCCTTTCAATAGTTAACATATATTTTGGAAGTGCAATGGTAGTAAGTACGCCTATTATTAAAAATGTGACTAAAATATCTACAATAGCATGTGCAACACTTTGTCTTTTAAACCTGAAAATAATTTGATTGAAAACCCTTTTCAACATCAGCATAACCCCTCACTAAATCCTAGCAATTTCTTTTAAAGTTTGCCAAACTTTTTCAACCTCAATATCTGATACAGAGAGCATTTGTTTAGATATTAATTCCTTGCCTTTTGGGTTTTTATATGGTTTCCAAGTTTTGCTATCCTGAATGTCCAATAAACAAAGTATCGGCACATTAAAAACATAGCCAAGGTGCATTATAGATGTACTAAAAACAAAAAGCATATCCATTTTTTGTAAAAATGCAGATACCGTTTCTATATTATGTCCACTAAAAAATTTTATATTGTGAGAAATTTGATTAAGTTTATGTATGAAAATTTCTGCTTTTTTTTCTTCATTAGGACCAAATAAATAAATTATTTCTACATTTTTTTGATTTGCTAATTTTTTTGTAAGTTCAAGCAATTTATCTTCGCCCCATCTTTTTCCAGTCCAATTAAAATTACCGGGATGTATTAAAATTTTAAATTTAGTTTTATCTATTTTTAAATCTTCAAAAGCTTGTTGCGCTTTTTGCTGGTTTGTAGGTGAAATTTTTAGTCCAAAATTTTCATACTCGTATTTTGCTTTTAGATATTTTGCCATATTTTTGTAAGCATCTAAAATATGATGTGTTTCGTGAGTATCCTGCACCATTTCTGTATAATAATTTTTATACTTATGCTTTAAAAAACCAATTTTTGTTTTAGCACCAGATAATTTGGTGTATTGAGCTGGGTGTTTATAATCGCCAAAGGTAATATCTATACAAAGGTCGAACTTTTTAAATAGGAAATTAAATATGAAACTTTTTGGATTACATCCACCATTAAGTTTTGGTACATAAGCAATTTTATCAACGGTAGTTATCATTTGTGCAAACGGGTAAACATAGTTTCTTACTAGTAAAGTAATTTCTGATTTCGGGTATTTTTGACGAATTGCAGACAATAATGGAGTTGCTAAAATTAAATCTCCAATGCGTCTGTATGCTACTATTAATATTCTGTTTGGGTTTGTACTCATATCTTATTTTATATAATAATTATATACATTTTTAAAGGGGCGAAAATAATATGCCAAAAGTTAGTGTAATTGTACCTGTATATAATGCGGAAAAACATTTAAAACAAACTGTAGATTGTATTTTAGCCCAAACACTAAAAGATATTGAAATAGTTTTAATAGATGATGGTTCTACAGATAACTCTTGGGGAATTATCAGGAATTATCAGTCTAAGCATAAAAATATTATTGCACTGAAACAAGAGAACAAAGGAACTGGAGCTACTAGAGCAAAAGGAGTCTCTTTAGCTAATGGAAAATTTGTAGGATTTGTTGATAATGACGATTTTTTAGATCCTACTATGTATGAAAAACTGTATAATTCTGCAGTAAAAAATAATGCCGATATGGCAATGTGTAACTTTTATATGAGCTATCCAAATAAAAATGAAGTTTGTAAGACAGTTAGCAGGTTTTTTAAAAATACACCTAATGTTGTTATTCCAAAAAACCACAAAAATATAGAATATATGCTTTCTATATGGAACACTATTATAAAAAAATCTTTATTCAAGGAATACGACATCAAAATACCACATACAAATAGGGGCGAAGATGCTACTCTTTTTTTCCAAGCATATGCCTTTAGTAAAAAAGTAGCAATTGTAAAAGAACCTCTGTATTACTGGAAACTAGATCATAAAAAAAACGCTTCTTCTAAACATATTGGTGCTGGGCTTTTTTGTTTATTTGAAAGTCTAGATATATTAGAAAAATCACTTAAAAAAAATGGTTTTTTTGAAAGGTATAAATCAGCATTTTACAAACAAAAGATAATATATTTATTACCAGCTTTTAGACATATTGATATAAAATATAAAAAAGAATTTTTAGAAAAAACTATAAAAGAAATTAAAGAAATTGACAAAACTCTTTTAATAAATTTTAAAAGTTATATGTTTTTAGCTAATTTATCTATATTTTTAGTTAAAAGAGATTTATACTTCCCCTTCAGGATTTACTATTATTTGTGTAAATTTTTAAATGTTTAGAAGGTGGTTTTTTACTTCTTCAAATACATTTTCTGGTGAAATTTTTGTTAAACATTTTAAACCATTATCGCATTTAGCATACAACCCACAACCACAACATTTTGTTTTATGGTTTATAACTATTGTGTCGTTTGGGTAGGCTATATGTTCTTTTATTTCCACACCAGAACAAATACAAATGCAAGGTTTTTTTACAGCTCTTGCAACATGAACTCCTGCACCGTTATAAGAAATTACACCAATACTTTTATTTACTAAAGCAACACTTTCTCTAAAACTTGTTTTTCCTCGTAAATCTACAACATTATTTAACTTTTCTTGATCTTTTGTTCCAAAATAAACTATTTTTATATTCAGATTTTTCTCTTTAATATATTGATTTGTTTTATCAATTATTTTTTGCCAATTTTCTTTACCCCAATTTTTTGTTATGTTTTTTTTATTTGGAAAAGGATATACACATAAAAAATTAACCAAATTATGTTTTTTTATAATCTTTTCTGCTGTTAATACTTCATTATTTGAAAAATATATTTTAGGGTACAAATTTTTTAATGGTACTTTATTTTGTGTTAAGAAATTTTCCATTAAACTTTTTTTGTTTTTAAAAAAATCATACCCAACCACAACATTATTTTCATATAGAGGTTTTGTATACCACTTATTAGAAGCAATAAAACTTTCATAATCTAGGGGAAATATAAAAAAAATTTCATCTTTATCTACAAAATTATTTTTTTTATTTTCCCATTCTTGTTTGTTTATAATTAAATCTATATTAGGGTCGTTTTTAAAACATTCAAAAAATTTAGAATTTTTCGACTTTTTATAGGGAATTTCCCATGGGTGAGTTAATATAATTTTTCTACTACTACAGTTTAATTTTATATTATTAAAAAGCCCGCTTAAAACCAAAATATCCCCGTTACCCATTTGTGTATAATTTTTCCCGGGGAAGATGCTCCTAAAAAAAACAACCACTTTTTCTGGTACAAAGGGACGAATTGTTTTTTTAAAAAATTTTATCATTTTAGTTTTCTTCCACATACAAAAAAACTTTGCATACTATCCGGTCCATCATCAAAGTCTAGTATTTCACAACCTAGTTCTTTTATTGCTTCCTTGATGATTTTAGGTTCTGGTATCCATTTATGTCCATCTCCTACAAAAACAGAACTTTTATTCCAAATTTTACAATCTGGATGTGGTAAGTAGATAAAAATTTTAGCATCTTTTTTTAATTTTGACACCCAATCAGAAAGAGAATCTTGCCAATTTTCAATATGTTCTAAACAATGAGAACTAAATACATAATCTAATGAATTTCTCTCTATTTCGTCTATATCTGTAGTTAACCCGTCGCCTCTTGTAGTGTCTATAGGAATAGAACCAGGAAATTCCCAAAAACCAGCGCCAACATCTATCCCTTTTCCTTTACAATATTTTTTTGCAACCTTAAATATTGTATGACAAGCCCCTCCAACATGTAAATAGTCTGGATAAAAATTATCCTTATAAACAAAACCCCCTTGTTTTCTAGTAACCTCTGGGTTTTTTACCAAATGCCTATATTGTTTAAAAAAATCAGGACAATTTGGGAAATTTTCTAAAGGAAATAAATGACTTGCCACTCTGCACCGAAATTTATAAATATATCCCCTTAGTTTTTTAGGAACAAGCAAACGAACTATATTTTTTATTTTTTGTATCATAATTTTTTAAGTTTTAGAAATTACATCTAACAAATATTTCTTTAAATCATTATCTTTATATTCTTTTGCAAGTTTTGTTAATTGCTCTTCATTAATAAAGCCTTTTCTGTATGCAATTTCTTCCAAACATGCTATTTTTATTGTCTGATTTTTTTCTATTGTTTCCACATAATTTGAAGCTCTAAGCAAAGCATCATGTGTGCCAGTATCTAACCAGGCAAAACCTCTACCCAAATGTTCCACATTTAACTTTCCTTTTTTTAGGTAGACATTATTTAAATCTGTAATTTCAAGCTCCCCTCTTTTAGACGGCTTTAAATTTTTCGCATATTCAACAACATTATTATCGTAAAAATATAAACCTGTTACAGCATAATTGGATTTTGGTTCTTTAGGTTTTTCCTCGATACTTTTGGCTTTGCCAGTTTTATCAAAATCTACCACGCCAAATCTTTCTGGATCGTTTACATAATATGCAAATACACTTGCGCCGTCTTTTCGTTCAACCGCCGATTTTAATTTAGAACTAAATCCTTGACCATAAAAAATATTATCTCCCAATACTAAAGCAACTTTATCACAACCGATAAAATTTTCACCCAATATAAATGCTTCAGCTATGCCTTTTGGTTCTAATTGAATCTTGTAAGAAATATTCAAACCCAACTCTTGTCCACTACCAAATACTTGTTCCATTAAACCTATATGTTCTTTACTGGAAATTATTAGTATGTCCTTTATACCTGCTAACATCAAAACTGATAATGGATAAAATATCATCGGTTTATCATAAATTGGTAAAAGCTGTTTGTTTATCGCTTTTGTACACGGATATAATCTTGTGCCAAGTCCACCTGCTAAAATTATGCCTTTGGTCTTTTGTTTTTTCATTTTTTATTACCTTCTTTCTATATATTGTTTTAAACTATCTTCCCAACTTGGACATCTGCCTTCATTATCCATTACGGCATATTTTGGACGAATTGCAAGCTGAGGAAAACCAGTTGTATTAATAGGTTCAACCGGGGTGTTGATACCTGCGAATTCTAAAATCTTTTTGGCAAAATCGCACCAGTTTGTTTGCCCACCGCCACATATATGATAGGTGCCAAACTTTGCATTATCCTCGATAAGTTTTATAATTCCTTCTGCCAAAGCAATTGTATATGTAGGGCAACCAAACTGGTCTGCCACTACTTTTAGTTTTGGGTTTTTTTGAGCAAGAGTTATCATAGTTTCAACAAAATTTTTACCATTCTTGCCGTATAACCAACTTGTGCGAACTATATAATGTTTAGGAGTTTCGTCTTGCACGGCTAATTCGCCTTCAAGTTTTGTAAAACCATAAATATTTTTTGGGTTAGGTTTATCTTTTGGAGTATATGGAGTTTCTTTTGTGCCGTCAAAAACATAGTCTGTACTAATGTAGACTATTTTCGCATCAACCTCTTTTGCTGCCTTTGCCAAATTTTTTGTACCGTGATAATTAACCTCATAAGCAAGCTCTTTTTCTTCCTCGGCTTTATCAACAGCGGTGTATGCTGCACCGTGGATAATAAGGTCTGGTTTATTTGCTTTTACAAAATCCATAACCATGGGTTTGTTTCTGATATTTAAATCTTCAATATCAGTTTTTATAACCTCGTGTCCGTGTTTCTCTAATAAAGGACATAGATCTTTTCCTAGCATTCCATTAGCACCTGTTACTAAAATTTTCATACACCTACCCTCTTCTAAATAAATTTTTTATAGTTTTTTTAGCTACCGATTTTATGAAAATCAATGGAAACATTAAAAAACTAAAATAAAAAAACCAATCTTTCTTATAATCTACCAAATATTTTAAATATCCTGTCTTTTTATAGTTAAATTCTTTTGCAAAATCGAAATAACATGGAATTATATGCTTATACAATAGCCGAAATTTTTCTCTCTGAAAAATATTTCTATCCAATAACCCAGTATCAATGTACGGCTTATGTAAAGATATATAGTTTTGTCCAAAAATTTCGGCAACATTATAGCCACTCTTTTTTTCCGTAGCCAATACTCTTGAAAATTTCTTATTATAAACAACAGCTTTTCTTTGTTTTGCTAAAAGCCTAAGTAAAATATCAACTTGTGGAAGCATTAAATCGCCGTGGCGAAATGGATTATCCAAATTTTTATATTCGCTTTTCCAAATAAACAAACCACCTATCCAGGTTGAAAAATACGATACATTGGAAACAAATTCGTTCATATCTTTACAAAAAATTAATTCGCTTTTATTTTTTGCATTGCCATTGGTACAAAAAATTATTGGTTTATCTTTAATATTATTTTTTATTAATTGCAATATGTCAGACAAGCTGTCTTCTATCATATCCAAATTATCATTATGTAATTTTAAAATTGTGCCACTGGAAGCATCTAATGCTGTTTTTTGGTTTAAATAACTACCAATATTTTTTTCGTTTCTTATATATTTAATTTTATCTGAAAATTGGTTAGTGTACTTTTCTGAAACTTGCTGAGTATTGTCTGTAGAGCAATTATCGGCAATAATGATTTCTATTTCATTGCTATTTAAAAATGCTTTTTGGGCAACAATGCTACCTATCGTTTCGTCGAGAGATTTTGCTCGATTATATGTAGGGATACATATCGAAAGTAATACGTCAGCCATTTTTTACCCCAGCTTTTTTTCTATATTTTTTATCCACTCTTGATTTTTCAAATACCAGTCTATTGTTATTTTTATGCCGTCTTCAAAATTTACTTTTGGTTCCCAGCCAAGTTCGTTTTTCATTTTGCTACTATCTATTGCATATCGTTTATCGTGTCCAAGTCTGTCTTCTACATATTTGATGCTGGACTCATCTTTACCCATACCTTCTAAAACTATTTTTGTGATTTCCATATTGGTTTTTTCGTTATTACCACCAATATTATAAATTCCACCGTCTTTACCTTTATGAAGTACTGCATCTATTGCTTCGCAGTGATCGTAAACATAAAGCCAATCTCTTACATTTAAGCCGTCGCCATATACAGGTACTTTTTCGCCTGCTAAAAGTTGTTTGATAAAAAATGGTATCAACTTTTCTGGGTATTGATACGGTCCATAATTGTTAGAACATCTTGTTGTTAAAACTGGCATTTTATAAGTTTCATAATATGCTCGGACCAACAGGTCCGCCCCTGTTTTACTCGCTGAATATGGACTGTTCGGTGCTAGTGGTGTATCCTCGGTAAATAGACCTGTTGGTCCGAGCGAGCCATACACTTCATCGGTTGAAACTTGTAGGTATTTTTTAATCTTATTATGTCTTGCACCTTCTAACAAAATTTGAGTTCCCATCACATTTGTTTCTATAAAAATTTCCGGACCTGTTATACTTCTGTCTACATGACTTTCTGCTGCGAAATGGACACACATATCAACTTCGCTCATAAGTTTATTTACAAGTTTTTTATCGCAGATATTACCTTTTACAAATTTGTAATTAGGATTATCTTTTACATCGTCCAAATTTTCTATATTACCTGCATATGTTAGGGCATCTAGATTTATTATTTGGTAATCCGGATATTTTTTTAGCATATGTCTTACGAAACAGTTTCCTATGAATCCTGCTCCGCCGGTAACTAGTACTTTTGTCATATTATTTATCTCCATCGTATGTGAAATTTATTTTTGTTTCTTTTAAAGTTTTTAAATTTTTATCTTTATCTGAAATTAATGGCTCGCCATTTATCTTCCAATCGACATTAATATCAGGGTCGTTATAGGCAATACCGCCGTCTAATTCGTGATTATATTCATTAGTGGTTTTGTAAAGCACTTCAGCAGTTTCCGATAATACAGAAAAACCATGTGCAAAACCTGCTGGCACATATAACATTTTTTTATTCTCATCAGATAATTTTTCCCCCACCCATTGCCCGTAAGTTGGAGAGCCTTCTCTTAAATCAACTGCGACATCAAAAATTTCGCCCTGCGTACAACGAACTAATTTGCCTTGCGGGGTTGGGTTTAACTGGAAATGTAAACCACGAACCACATTCTTTACAGATTTACTGTGATTGTCTTGCCGAAAATTTTCGACAATACCGTTTGCTACAAAATCTGATTGTTTATAGCTTTCCATAAAAAAGCCACGCTCGTCACCGAAAATTTTCGGTGCTACTAGCACAACTTCTTTTATTTTTAGTTTTTTAAATTCAAATGGCATATGATTATTATATAATATGTTCCTTAATTGCTTAATTTTTTGACAATATCCTTCACATTACCCTCCGTAATATCTTGATAAAGAATATTTTTGTTTTTTGCTACTGTTTCTGCTGAAATTTTAGAAAAATCTAACTTAGAAAGTTCTTTAACAATGCTAGGTTCAAACCTATGTTTTATAAATTTAGCAGGCACACCACCCACAACGCTATATGGCTCTACATCTTTTGTTACAAGACTGCCTGTACAGACAATTGAACCTTTACCAATTGTAATTCCAGAGAGAATCATGCAATTCATACCTATCCAAACATCGTCTTCTACAATTATTGGTCCTTTGGTTTCAGCTTCGGTAGGTTCTTTAAAAAATTTCACCTTGAACGGATATGTGGAAAACCCTGTATACGGATGATTACCACCCAAAACAAATGTAACATCGTCGCCGATGGAAACTAAATGTCCTATTTCTAAACCTTCTTTTGGGCTACCCCATGTTATTACTTTCAAACCACCATAAGAATGATTGCCTACTACAACTTTGCTTTGGTCAAATTTATTTATAACACGGGTATCGTTATGTTTATTATTTTGTTTCCACTTTTTTTTGTATTGGTTTTCTTGAAACTTTTTTATCTTTCTTTTTATTTTTTTACTTACAAACATTTCTACTATTTTTAGGAAAGAATAATAAAAAAACCAATCGCTATAATAATCTTTCAAATATTTTAGATATCCTGTTTTTTTAAAATTGTGTTGTTTATCAAAATCAAAATAATATGGAATAATTTGTTTAAATAAAACTCTCTTTTTTTCTGCTTGAAAAACTTCTTTATTTAACACATCACTTTCTAGGTGTTCTTTGTATAAAAACAGATAATTTTGTCCAAAAACTTCAGCCACATTATAACCGCTTTTATTTTTAACATCTAGTTGTTCAAAATATTTTTTACTACAAACCAAACCCTTACCACTTTTAGCAATTAATCTAAGAACCATGTCCGTTTGTGGGAGCATTAAATCGCCATATCTAAATGGGTTTTTAAGTTTTTTATATTCGCTTTTCCATGTACCAAAACCGCCTATCCATGTGCAGTAAAAAGATACTTCTTTAACAAATTCATCCATATTATCGCATGGCACAATTTCTCGGTTTTTTTTGTAATTGCCATTTTTAAAAAATATTGTTGGCTTAGACGATAAATTGGCTTTCAAAATACCTAAAATCTCTTCCAAACTATTTTTTAAAAATGGCAAATTATCATTATGAAGTTTTAAAAATTCACCTGCTCCAGCGTCCAATGCTTTTTTATGGTTGTCTGATGAGTGAATATTTTTATTATTTCTAATATATTTAATTTTTGTCGGAAATTTTGTGCTATATTTTTCCACAATTTCTGGGGTATTATCTAAAGAGAAATTATCTATAACAACAACTTCTACTTCATTAGAATTTTTAAAAACTTCTTGGCTTGTAATGCTGTTTAAAGTTTCGTCTAATGATTGTGCTCGGTTATATGTTGGAATACATATTGATAATATTTTTTTAGCCATTGTTTTTCACCTTTTCTTTCGGTTTTAATCTTATACTTGTTTTAAATCTTGTAAAAAAACAAAATGAAATTTTGTGTGGCTGTATTCTAATGCGAATAATATTGCTAATTATATAATGATCGAAAAGCAAAAACAAGAAAATTGTTCTGTATGAAAACGGCATTGCGGAAAACACATCGCAAGTATTTTTAAAATAACTTTTATTGCTTGTTTTATTGGTGAATAAAATATTTCTTAACATAGAATAGGTTGATATTTCTTTAAATGTTATATGGTCAAAATCCGCTTTTCTTATTAATTGTTTACGTTTCTTTTTATCTTTTATCATCTGTACAGAATTTATAAAGCCAATTTGCCAAAACATGTTTTTCATTGAAGGGTGAATATAATTGTTCTCTTCATCGCACCCTCTTGTATAGGAATATCCATCTTCTTGTATTCCAACCTGAACAACACCATGTTTTGGTATATAAAATGAACAATTATCGTTTATAGCCTTGCATACTAATGCGAGTTGTGGGAATATATTAGAAATATTGAAATATGCATTCATCAAAACAGTGCTTGTTATAAGCTTTGTTTTGTAAATACCTGCTGGCACAAGCGTTAGCTGTTTAACTAGCTGTGTAAGACTATATTTGTCTGTTATAGCGTAGTTTGAAGCTAAGATAACATCGTAATCTTGCTCCATAGCTTGAGATATTTCTTTAAAGTGGGAAAAATCAAATTTATCGTCATCACAAAGCACCCAGACATACTTTTTTGTAACCATTTCATAAGCTCTTGTAATATTGGCATTACCGCCAATATTTTTATTATGTCTTATATGTTTTATATTGGGATATTGTTTGGCATATTCTTCGCACAGTTGGCTTGTGCCATCTGTGGAACAATTATCTAGGATAGTAATAGGAATATCTTTAATAGGGCTATTTTTTGCAAGTATTTGCTTAAAAGTACCCTCTAACTGCTCTTTGCGGTTATATGTAATTAAAAATATATCTAAATTATTATTTATCTTCATTTTCTTTTCTTGTTTTTACAGCAAACTGTGTTTCGTAAAGCATTTTATAAGTACCACTTTCTTTAGCTAAAAGCTCTTCATGAGAACCCTCTTCTAATAATTCCCCCTGTTCTATTACCACTATTTTATCTGCATTTACAACCGTTGATAATCTATGTGCAACAACAAGTACTGTTTTGTTTTTCATTAAATCATCAAGCGCTTTTTGAACCACTTTTTCTGCTTTATTATCTAAGGCACTAGTAGCTTCGTCCAATATTAATACACTAGCATTTCTAATAAATGCTCTTGCTATAGCAAGTCGCTGTTTCTGCCCTCCAGATAATATTATCCCTCTTTCTCCAATTTCTGTATCTAAACCATTTGGCAAACTATCTACAAACTTTTCAAGATAGGCATGTTTCAAAGCTTCTTTTACTTCTTCGTCCGTAGCATCTGGTCTTCCAAGTAAAACATTTTGCTTTATAGTTCCTACAAATAAAAAATTATCTTGAAATACTGTAGCAATATTAGCTCTTAAAGAATGTTGTGTTAAATCTCTTATATCGTGACCATCTATTCTTATGGTTCCGCTAGTTACATCATAAAATCTTGGTATAAGATGTGCTATTGTGGTTTTTCCTCCGCCAGAGTTACCAACAATGGCTACCATTTGTCCTACTTTAACTTCAAGATCTATACCTTTGACAACCTCTACCCCTGGTACATATTCAAAGCGAATTTGTTCTAACTTTATACCTTTTTTAACTTTGGTAAGTTCTTTAGCATTTGGTTTATCTTTTACATCTGGATTTAGTTCAAAAAGTTCCCAAATCCTTTCTATCGCCAAGAATGAATATTGTACCGACACAAACTTATCTCCAATAGTTTTAAGCGGGGTATATAACATTAAAAGAGCCGCAATGAAAGATACAAAATTACCACTTGTTATAGTTCCGTTCACTATAAGTATACTACCATAACCTATAACTGTTGCAAGTCCGAACGATATTATTATCTGCATAACAGGCGATAGCCAGTTTGTATATTGAACCATTTTCATTTGAAGACCAAAAACTTCTTCTAAAATATTTTTTGTTTTTTGTTTTTGATATTGTTGTAGATTATAACTTGTAACTAATCTATTACCAGCAAAACTCTCGTTGTAATTAGTATTTACCACTGCTAGAATATTAGCTGTTTTTGTCGCTACCCCTTTCATTTTTTTTCTTACAATTTGTATTGGGAAAACTAATACCACCAAAACACCAATTGCTATTATGGAAAGTTGCCAAGAGTTCCATAACAAAACTCCAATGAGTGCTAGCGATGAGAAAAATTTAGAGAAAAATGATTTTAGATTCATTATAAGTCCAGATGCCGCCATGTCAGCATCTTGGCAATATCTGAAAAGTATATGACCAGAAGATGTTTTATCAAAATAACCAATATCCATATCTAAAAGTTTGGCATAAAGTTTTTTCTTTAAATCCATAGTGATTTTACAACCGACCCATGTGTTGATGTAGGTAGAAAGATATGCTAAACACCCTTTTAACATAGTAAAACCTACTATTGCAAAAGGAATATAATAGGTATATTTGGCATCTTTAGCTACCATAACATTATCCATATATGGTTTTAAAAACACAGCTATAACTGCATCTAGTGATCCAACAGGAATAGTTAAAAGCAGTCCAAAAACAGCCCTTTTCCAATATGGCTTTGCATAGGGAAGCATTCTTCTATAATTAATTACAAATTGATTAGTAGTTATTACTTTTTTTATCTTCTTCATTAACTCTATTATACCAATAATATGATAAACTGTCTTTATATGAAACTAATTAAACAGGGTGACGAAAATTTATTTAAAAATACACGGGTTTTAGTAATTCACCTAGAATTTACTAGTGTTTGCAACCAAACCTGTAGTTATTGTTTAGAAGATAATGGCAACCCAGATAAAATAGAAGAAAAGTTTTCTGACCCTAATAAAATGTTATCAGCCATAGACAAAATTTTTGAAATAACCAAACCAAGCGACTTTATCGGTTTTATTATAGCTGGTGGCGAGCCAACTCTTCAACCAAGTTTTAAAGAAGTTGTTTCAAAAATTTTGTCTCGTAAAAACACGAGCATACTTTTAACTACCAATTTATCCCAAAGTGTAGAATACTACGAAACACTAAATGTGCCAATGGTAACATCGCTACATTTAGAAAGTCATAATCCGAAAGATTATTTAGAAAAGACAAAAAAATTACATCATTTAATAGCTCATACAAGAATTATGGCACATCCTCAAAAAATGGATATAGTTGAACAAACTTATAAAGATTTTTTAGAAGCATCTAAACAAACACCTTTAAGTTTTGCTGTTGAAAAGATTTTTGGTTTTGGTTCTTATAATCCAAATTATGCAGAAAAAGATTTAGAAAAATTCAAAAATATGCCACCAGTGGATTGTGAATATCCGCAAAATTTGAAAGATAAACTTGGATTACTAGAAAATGCTTTTTATAGATCTCTTTGGTATTACTACGATAATACTATCAAAAAAGATGGGTCTATAAATTTCAAGGATTTTTATTGTGAAAGAAATTTATTAGTAGTTCAAGGTGATGGCACTGTCAAAATGTGTTGGTGTTATGATCCAAAAGTTAATATTTTTAACACACAAAAACTTCCGAATGATATTTTTTCTACTATTATTTGCAAGGAAGAAACTTGCCCTATGGGTTTTGCAGGGCTTATGGCTAAATTTGCAGATAAAAAGTTTGCACCAAAATATATAAAAACAAAAAATCTACCTAAACATTCGTTTAGAGAACGAATCAAAAAACTTTTACATATATAATCTTTTTTCTACCATTTCTGTTTGAAGCCAATTTGAAAATTCTATAATGTCTTTAAATAACATACCGTCTGGAAATGGCACATCAGGTAAAAATTCTGATACTACTCTTTGTTCTTTTGGTTTTCTCAAACCAAGTTTATAAATTATCGGTTTAAAAAAATATCTTTCTACATTTTTAGGAGATCTTTTGATCCAATATATAATCAAATTTTTCACATATATAGGATCTTCCTTGTATATTTCTTTTATATAAGGTGCGAGATTAAAAATTTCCTTAAAAAAAGTTTTATCTACTGGACCATTTACTGTCATTTCAAGTTGCTTTTTAAAAAAATCTGGTCGCAAATAAGTTTTGTAATGTTTATCTATTCCATTTCTATAAATAACCTTAAGTGCAGCATCTGCAGATAAATTTAAAAACGATGCAATTTTCAACGGAGAATGTTTAATAAATTTTCTCTCTTTTTCCCATTTCCGCGTGGATTTATTGACATGTTCCACTTCTCGTATATGATCTACTCCAATAATAGCTAGCGGTAAATTTATGTATCCTACCATGGTATTATAAGCAACTCCAAAATAACCAACATCACCAAAAGATTTTACATACAAACCACCTTGTTTATCGAAAACTTTTTCTATTTCTGATTTACGCATAAAAAATGCTGACGAATGAAACGCAGAATATATTTCTGGTTTCTCTTTTGATCCTATTCCAAACAAAGAAAAAAAGTGATGTGCCAAATCACTACCTTTAATTTCTAATAAATCTTCTTTAGATGTTTTAGAAAATTCTTTATAATTTAAACAATTTCTCCCTTTCTTACTTATTACTTGATTCTTATACCCCTGTCTATACGGCGTTAAACCAGTATTTATTACTCCGTATTTGTGATCTTTCTCGAATGCGTCTTTAACTTTTTGCAATGTCGTTGGCACCCAAGCATCGTCATCAGCGATAAAAACAAAATAATCACCTTTAATTTGTTTAAATATCTCATTACCGCTGTCATTTGCATTAATTTCTTGGCTAGATTTGAAATATCTCACACGAGGATCATTATATTTTTTTATTATCGGTTTAACCGACGGCTTTGAACCTCTATCACAAACGATAACTTCAAAATTTTTATATGTCTGATTTAATATGCTTTGTAAACATCCTTCAAACATTTTATGTCGGTTATATGTTGTTAGAAGTATTGAAAACATTGGTATAATATCTTTTTTATTTTTATTAAGCGTCAGAACAGGTTGTTTTATATACTTATTGTTGTTTGGTGTTTGAATTTTTGATATATCAATACCATTTTTTAAAAGCCATTTTATATAATTGTCATAATTGGTATTGTAAACTTTATTCATTTCACTATAATCAGCTTTTTCGTACACTTCTTTTATATTTATTTTCATGTTAGCAAGTTCAGGCATATAAGGAACTTTGAATAATTGTGTCATTTCTCTCGCTCTAAAATCAGGATTAATAATAACAGCAGGAACACCTGCGTTCAAACTAGCTATAGCTCCATGAACTCTCCAACCAAATGTTAGATCAAATTTCTTTAAATGTTTTTTCCAAGATTCTATATCAGAAAAAGCCCTATAACCATTTTTTGATATTGATTTATAATCTATTTCGTAAGGAAAATTCGTTTTTGTACCATTAAAATATAATAAATCAATTAAATCCATTTCATCTTGAAGAATATAACCTTTGTTTTTAATATTGCATTCGAAAAAAGTACCAGAAAATGCGACTTTTAAATCGTTTGAAAAAGGTGCTTTTTCAATGATTCTATTTTTACCAGATTCAAAAAATGATGGACAACCAACCGCTTCTGCATTTTTTATACCCAACCTATTTAAAACTTCCACAGTAAAATGTCCTCTAACGCCCATTATTTCTGTTTTATCAGATAAAAATTTGAAAAAGTTGATGCGTTCTTCGCTTAACTGTTTGTGAAGTTCATTTTCTTGACCATGAAAAGCATTTGCACCTAAACTTGTTATTAGTAGCGGTTTTTTTATTTTTGTTAAAAATTTTGTGAGTTTTTCAAATGGAAGTTGTAGTCCGTAAGATTCCTCAACCCTAATTTGATCCTGCAAAATAAAAATTACATGTGAGCAAGAATTGTTTATAAAATCAATATCTTTATCTGCATTGTTAAAATCGTACTGATAAATGTTTCTTATCTCATTTGGTTTAATTAATCCACCATACAAAAGTTTTATCATCGCATAAGCTATATAAGAATTACCTGTGTTATTTACAATAGAAGATTTGAAAGAATTAACATCCTTTATATCTTTTTCGTCTAAACAAAGATTTGTGTTTATGAAAAACGGATTAAATTTATTCATTTTTATCTTTCTCTCCTCTATTTTGTTTTGCAATGCTTTATATATTTGTCTTGTTTGACAATTTCTAAGTCTAAATTGTCTAAATTTTCTTTATAATAATTGTAAAGTTTTTCTATGCCTTGCTTGTAAGTAGCGAATTTAAAAGCACCACCAAGTTCTTTTAGCAAGTTTTTATTACTCGCTGTATATTCGTTATTTAAACCTTCGTTTTTAACAATAATTTCGCTTTTAAATTCGCTTATCTCATTAATTATATTAGCGATTTTTACCAAATCTACACTTTCTGTTGGTGTTATGTTTAAACATTTTTGTTTGGGAGGATTTTTTATGAAAGTTTCTATAATATGTAAAAAATCTTCTAAAAATAGATAATCAAAAACTACATTTTGATTAATAACAATAGGCATTTTTAGAAGATTTTTTACAATTGCATTAGATATAAATTTAAATCTATAATCCTCGTATTTCCCATATAAACCAAATATTCTTAAACAAGTAATATTACCAGCATGCTCTATTTCTTTAGAAATTAAATATTTCGCATAACCATAATCATCTTGTGGTACTAACTTGCCAAAATCAGCTTCGCTGATTTTGGCTAAACCACGACTTTTGTCGTATTCAGCACCACTACCAAACGAAATCATACGCATTTGTGATGTCAAACATTTCTGCAAATTCTTAAACATTTGCAAATTGGCATTTACTACATCATTTTTATCTTTATCGTATCCAGTTAATCTACTACCACCAGTGGCAGCACAATGGATAATGAAATTTATTTTATTTTTTTCTATATAACTTTTTACAGCTTGTTCGTCTAAAAGTTCCAAATCTTTATGACCAGCCCCAAACACATTATACCCAACATTACTAAAATGTTCGGTTAGATTTTTTCCTATAAAACCACCAGCACCTGTTATTAAAATATTTAAGTTCATATTAATCCTTTATCATATTTTGGTCAAATTCTTTTCTTGATAAAAATGGGTACATATCCTCTAGCGGAGCGGAAATCATTTTACCATTTGGTAGTTTTTTTGAAGATGTTTTTGGTGTAAAAATATAATCTTTTTCTAACACGACTTCGCACACAATTGGTTTTTTAAAAGCTAAAGCTTTTTTAATTTGTGCATCCATTTTTTTAGGGTCGTTAATTTTTAAATAATCAAGCTCAAAGCCTTTTGCAATTTTTTCAAAGTTAGGAAAACTTATTCCACTTTTTGTAGTACAAGCTGTCATTCTTCCTTTGAAAAAATTGTCCTGTGTTTGAATTATGGAAATATATCCATTATTATTTAAAATAAAAATTTTAACAGGTAAATTATGGTGTTTTATCGTATGGAGTTCTTGCAAGTTCATCATTAAACTTCCTTCACCTGCAAGACACACAACTGGTTTTTTATTGTTAGCAAACCCCGCACCAATAACTGCTGGCAAACAATATCCCATAGATGCATTACCAGAATTCCAAAAAACTCTTTGCTGTTTTTTTATTTTCGCATTTTGAAATGCACATACACATGCACTAGCATTTGCAGCTACCATAACATCTTTATCTTTCATATGTTCTGTTAAGCGAGAAACAAAATAATAAGCATTAAGTTTATTTTTTGTACCAGTTGGATATACTTTTGAAGGGTCATATTTTATTTTTCTTACCTGACACCATTTTAACCATTCATTTGAACATTTAACCGCAGTTTTTTTATTGATATTTTGTAAAAACTTTAAAGCATCTGCCTGTATTTTAACATCTAGTTTTAGGGTATGCTTATTAAGTTCTGCCCCGTCGATATCTACCGCTATTTTTGTTTTTGCTCTGCTAGTAAAATTTTCCCAATTATAGCTAATCTGACGGATATTATTTCTTGTACCTAAAAATAAAATTACATCTGCATTTTGAAGTGCAAAATTTCCTGCTCTTTGCCCAACAGTTCCTATTCTACCAATGTAATTTTTATTAGCATCTTCAATAATATCAAGCCCGTTAAATGTTGTTAGTACCGGTAAATTAAATTTTGTTAAAAACTTTTTAAGCTCTGCCCTAGCACCTGAAACATTTATACCATTACCCGCCACAACTATTGGTCGTTTGGCTTTTTTAAGTGCAGAAATTACTTGCGAAATTTTATAATCTTCTTTCTTGGCTTTTGGTAGCACAAATCTTTTTAATTTTTTCTCATCTATCATCGCACCTTGAATATTCATAGGTACATCTATCCACACTGGTCCTTTTCGTCCTATGTTTGCATGATATATCGCCTCGTCTAAAACTTTGCCGATATCGTAAGCATTCTTTACAATTTTTGCATACTTTACTATCGGTTTAACAATGCTTACGATATCGGCCTCTTGATCGCCTATCTGCCGAATTTTAACTTTTGGATTATGATAAATAGTAGTTTCAAACTTTACCTGTCCAGAAATATATAATACAGGCACACTATCTGTATATTGTCCGAAAACACCGTTTAAACAATTTATACCACCTGGCCCTGTTGTTACATTAACAACAGCCATTTTGCCTTTAACACGAGCATAACCTTCGGCAGAAATTGCAGTTGCCTGCTCGTTGTGATTACAAATATAATTTAAACCCTTTTGTTTTCCAAAAGAGTCGTTTAAATGCATTGCACCGCCACCGGATATCATAAAAATATCCTTTACGCCAAGTGCAGTTATTCTTTTTGCTATATAGTCTGAAACTTTTATCAAGTTATATACCTCTTTTATAAATTATTTCTTGAAGTTCTTTGTTTTTTGCATATGGACTATCTATATCGTCGATATTAATTTGTTTATCTTTTTTAATTTCTTTAAGTAGCACTTCGCCTGCCATAAGTTCTCTGCAGGATATTTGACCTTTTTGAAGTGGCACTGCTAAATAAACATCTTCTTCGGTAATTTTATCGCCCTTTTTCAAATTCTTTTTGGCATAAACACCACGAACTAAAGCATCAAGATATTTTGTTTCTTTTTTAGGAATAATTCTTCTTTGTTCCCCAACACTACCACAAATTTCTACAGCTTTTTTATATGCTTTTACCCATTTATCCAAATTTTCTGGATTGGAACAATATGGACTTACACATTTGCCAGAATCTTTGTCATAATCTATATCCACATGTCGCTCAAAAGTTCTTGCACCTTTGGCATAAGCCATCATTATAGGAAGCTCTACTCCTTCATCGTATTCGTGGGTGGAATAGCCAATTACATGGTCTGGATATCTTTGTTTTAAAAAGTCTATTTGATTCAAATCAAGTTCGTGCTTTTGCGAAGGATATATAGACACACAATGGTTTATTGCAAGTGGTATGCTTCTATTTTGGAAAAACTTTACCAAATCATCAATATCTTTTAGTGAAGAACCGCCGGTTGAAACTATTACAGGTTTTTTTGTTTTTGCAATTTCTTCGATTAAAACCCAATCGTTAATATCGGAACTGGCGATTTTTATAAGTTCTATACCCAAATCCACACAATCGTGTACGGATTTTTCATCAAAAGGGGTAGCCATTGTTATACAACTATTTTCTTTAATTGTTTCCACTAATTTTGCATAGCTTTCTTTAGACAATTTTGTATCCATTGTTTTTTTGATGTATCTTATATCCTTACTATTGTGGAAATCTTTGTGTATAAAGTTATCAACATCTCTTATCTGGATTTTTATCGCAGCCTTAACATTATTAAAGCGAATAACTTTAGCAAAATCCTTAATAATTTTTACTCCTCTATCTACACATCCCCAGTGATTATTTGCGATTTCTAACACAAATAAATTTTCAAAAATATTCTTGCTCATTTTTTTGCCTCTCTTCCTAGTTTTCTTAGCCCTAAAAAGGTTTCTTCGCCTTCTAAAACTATTTTAATTTTTAAATTTGTTTTTTGTTCTATATATTCTTTGATTATTTTTAACTTTCTTGCTATACCACCACTTAAAATTATTTCTGACGGCATTGTTTCCAACTTTTCTATTATCCCAATATACTGATTAATATAACTTTTAAGCAGATTTGCAAAATATTCTTTGGAACTATTTACATTTTCTACCTTTGCACCTTTATAATTGTATGCCCCTTCAAAAATTGCCAAGTCTATATTACCTTCTGCATTTTGCAAATCTGCAATTGTTAGTTGGTGAATTGTTGCCCAATCTTTTTCATCTTTCACAAACTGGTTTAGCACTCTACCAGATGGTATATGTGTTATAGTTGAAAGCATTTTGCCATTAAAAAACGGTCGCTGTTCAAACATACCACTAGTTTTTGGTTCATCTATAAGAGAAACCTGCGAACCTGTGCCAAGGTTTATGGAAAGTTGGTTTTTTTCTTCCAAACCTGCACCAAGCAATGCACACTGATGATCGCCCACACCAACATAAACAGGCACTTTATTTATATAGCCTGCTGGTTTGATTTCCTTGACGGATTTATTAAAAATTATATCTCCACCAGCTATTTCTTTATAAAAATTTAAAATTTCTGTGTACGATTTATCCTCGTAAATATTCCAATACCCCATACCAGCTACAAGCGTTTCGTGAGATAGATTGGTTTGATTATCGCAATTTTTTAATACCAAAAATTCGGGTATTGAAACTGCTTTAATATCTCCTTTTAACTCGCCCATTCTTGCCATATGTATTAAATTTAAAATTGGTAGCCCAAGTTTTAGTTTCATACCAGTTTTCTTACGAAAACTGGTACCGAATTTTTGGTCTATTAAACTAAAAGTACTTGCACCATCAATTTTTTCGCCTGCTCTTGCGTCTTGCCAATTGATATATTCTGTTAGCGGTTTATTATTTTCATCAAGTGCAAAAAAACCATGCATTTGGGTGCAAATAAAAATACCATCTACCGTATTTGTTAAAGAGCTATAAATATTTTTAAAAATTTCGCTAACATTTTCAGCCGTAATTTTAGGACAAGGATAATTTTTTACATTTTCCAACTTATCTTCATTAACAATTGCTGTTTTTATGAAAGATGCTCCAAAATCTATAACTAAAAAGTTGTTCATTAGCTAGCAAATCCTTTTTTTAAAATATCGTCTATTTCTGTTAAAATTTTATCACCTAATTCCATTTTTAAAAACTTGGTATTGCCGACACTTTCCATTACAACAAGTGTAAGTTGGCTACCCATAGTTTTTTTATCTTTTCTAAGCAAATCTGCCATACCGCTAGTTTTTATTTTGGAAACTAACTTTAAATCTACAATATCTTTTGCATATTGTTTTATTTTTGAAGTTTCATCTTCAGTTAACATTCCTCTTCGTCTGCTTATTTCATTTACAATAAGCATTCCTATTACCACTGCCTGCCCATGAGGTATTTTGTAATTAGAAAGTACTTCTATCGCATGCCCCAGGGTATGTCCGTAATTGAGCGATTTTCGATATAACTTTTCAAATTCATCTTCTTCTATAACTTCTTTTTTCACATTTAAAGAACCTAAAATTAATGGCTTATAACTTTCAAAACTATTAACTTTACCAGCTGTTACATATTCTGGATATAGCCCCAACATATCGCCTGTAATAAGCAGTTTTAAAATTTCACCAAGCCCAGAACTTATTTCACTTTCTTCTAAAGTTTTTATAAAAGCAGGATTAATAATAACCTCTTTTGGTGCAGAAAAAAGTGCAAGCTGATTTTTGCTTTTACTATGGTTAATACCAGTTTTACCGCCTATGCAACTGTCGCTCATAGAAAGCAAAGTTGTAGGGAATAAAACCCAATTAATACCCCTCTTATAAACAGCACCTACAAATGCACCGATATCTTGTGGGATACCACCTCCAACTACCACCAAAGTTTCTGCTTTAGTGAAGTTTTTTGTTTCTAAAAATTCGATAAATTTTAAAACACTTTTAATATCTTTATTTTCTTCTGTGGCTTTAATTTTGTAAATTTGGTTTTCGTTTATCCCTAAATCTTTAAGATGAAGTTTATAAACTTTTTCGTCCACAAACAAAATATTGTTAGGGTTTTTAGACATTATTTTTTTTATTTTTTGATGCTCACTATCCTCTGCCCACGAAACCTGATACGGCTTTGGGGAAGATTTTATTTTAAAAGTTTCTACACTCTCGAAATCAGAGTTTACATTAAATAATTTGCCGTCAATTTCAAAATCTATCTTTCTCAATTTCCAAACCCTCCTGCCATAAATCCACCATCAACAATAATATCTTGCCCGTTTATGTACTGATTGTTTTTTGAACATAAGAAAAATACTACTTCTGCAATGTCCCCAGGTTTTGCAAGTTTGCCAAGTGGTATTTTACTTTCAAATTGTTTGATTTTTTTAGCATTATTATTTTGTCTTGTCATTTTGGTATCAACAAAACCTGGGGACAATGTATTACATTTGACATTAAACTTACCAAGCTCTATTGCAAAATTTTTAAGCATACCATTAAGACCATGTTTGCTTACAACATACGGGGTTCGCCCATCTCTACCCACAACACCGTATAAAGAAGATACTGCCAATACATGCCCGCCTTTCTTTTTAAAATACGGTATATTAGCTTTAACTATTTGGAAGAAATTACCAGCGTTTATGTTAAAAGCCTTTTCAATATCTGCATAAGTTAATTTTGAAACGCTGTTAGGCTTATTATAGCCTGCACAATGTACGATGACATCAAAACTATCTTTATTATCTTTTAGATATTTTTTTACACATGCTGGGTTAGATAAATCCAACACTTTTTCATTAGGACATACAATTTTATAGCCCTCTTTTTTAAATTTCTTTTTTATCGCTGTGCCGATATCGCCAGAAGCACCAGTTAAAAACATTTTCATATCTTTTTCTCCTGCATAAATTTTTCAAAAACATTAATAACATAATCTAAATCTTTCTTTGTTAAGCCCGGCCATACTCCAATCCAAAAGGTAGTGTTCATAACTTTGTCTGAATTTGGCAACATATCATAATGTTTTTGCTCTAAATTCTTTGTACTTAACAATTCTGAATTTTTTATTCTTATCTTTATATCATTATCCACATATGCCGGCTGACGAAGCATGTTTCCTGCAAATAATTGTCTTGTACCAATGCCATTATCCTCTAGAAATTTAACAAGGTCTATTTTGTTAAACTTTTTATTTTCTTTAACACTTATTGTATAACCAAACCAACTTGGCTCTGCTTTTTCTGGTGTGATTGGTAAAAGCAAATATTTTTCATACTTTTTCAGCCCTTCATTTAAAAGTTCAAAATTTTGTTTTCTTTTTGCTATAAAAGTGTCTAACTTTTTAAGTTGAGCTAGCCCGCAAGCTGCCTGCCAATCTGTAATTTTTAAATTATAGCCAATATGCGAATAAGTGTATTTATGATCATACCCTTTTGGTAAATTACCTAGCTGATAACTAAATCTGTTTTTACAAGTATCGTCTTTACCAGGCGGACACCAACAATCCCTTCCCCAGTCTCTTACGGACATTAAAATTTTATAAAGTTTTGCATTTTCACAAACAACCGCTCCACCTTCGCCCATTGTGATGTGATGTGCAGGATAAAAACTAAAACAACCAATGTCGCCAAAAGTGCCGACATTTTTGCCATTATATTTTGCACCAAGTGCATCGCAACTATCTTCAACAAGCCAAAGTTTATGATTGTCGCAAATTTTTCTAATTTTATCTAGCTCGAAAACATTGCCAAGTGTATGTGCTACAAAAATTGCTTTTGTTTTACTAGTTATCGCCTCTTCAATTTGCGACACATCTATATTATAAGTACCCATTTCAACATCTACAAAAACTGGTATTAAACCATTTTGGATAATTGGGTTTATTGTAGTAGGAAAACCGGCTGAAACTGTAATAACTTCGTCACCTTGCTTTAATTGTCTATCCCCGAGTTTTGACGATGTTAGTGCCGAAATTGCAAGCAAATTTGCAGAAGAACCGCTGTTTACGGTTAAAGCAAATTTACTACCAAGTTTTTCTGCAAATTTGCGTTCAAACTTATCGTTAAAGCGACCAGTGGTGAGCCACATATCTAAAGTGGCATCTATCATATTACACATTTCGTCTTCGCCTAACACTTTTCCAGATGCTGGTATATACCCAGCCCGTCTTGCATCAGGTTTTGCGGTTTTATAATAAATTTTTGCAAGTATTTTTATTAAACTTCGCATTAGCTCATTTTCCCCATATAAGATTTTATTTGGTTTATTGAAAAATCGTAAACGCTACCAGTTTTATCGTAAAAATTTTTGTACCAACTAACAGTTTCTGCTACCGCTTCATTACAATCAAAAACAGGTGTCCAGCCAAGCTCTTTTGTGGCTTTGTCTATATTTAACTGCAAAAGTTTCGCTTCGTGAAACTTTTGCGATCCGTCCACAATATACTTTCCACTTCCCCAATTTTCTATAACTTTTGAAACTATTTGTTCCACATTCAAAACACTATCTTTTTTAGGACCAAAATTCCAACCTTCATTAAATTTTTTATTATCCTTTGCCATTTTTGCACCTAAAAATAAATATCCCATCAATGGATCAAGTACATGTTGCCATGGGCGAACGGCTATTGGATTTCTTATTGTAATATCTTTATTTTCGCTTAATGCTTTAACACAATCTGGCACTAGTCTGTCTTTAGACCAGTCTCCCCCGCCGATAACATTACCAGCTCTTGCACTAGCCAATGCCACATCAGTATCTTTAAAAAACGAATTTCTATAGGAATTTGTTATAAGTTCCGAAACACCTTTACTACAACTATACGGGTCATATCCACCCATTTTATCTGTTTCAATATAGGCATAATCTTTTTCCATATTTTCGTAACATTTATCGCTTGTGACATTTACGAAAACTTTTACACTATCTACTTTTCTTACAGCTTCAAATAAATTTATTAAGCCCATGGTATTTGTTTCAAAGGTGTATTTTGGATCGTCATAAGAAACACTAACTAAAGGTTGCGCAGCTAGATGAAACACAAACTCTGGCTGAGCTTTTTTTACAGCTTCTGCCAAACCAGCTTCGTCCCTAATATCGCCGACAATATGATGTATTTTACTAGCCAAATTAATTTCATTAAAAATACTCGGATTAGTATTCGGTTTCAATGCGTAACCAGTGACATCTGCACCCAAATGACTAAGCCACAAAGCAAGCCAACTACCTTTAAAGCCAGTATGTCCTGTTATAAAAACTTTTTTACCTTTGTATGTGTTTGTTATAAGTTCTTTCATTTTTTTTCCTATTAATCTTTCCAAACTTTCCAAGGAGCTTCTTCTTTTGCCCACATTTTTTCAAGATCGTTTTTCTCGCGAAGCGTATCCATAGCTTGCCAGAAACCATCGTGCTTGAATGCATTTAACTGACCGTCTTTCACTATGTTTTGAAGTGGCTCTCGTTCGAAAATAGTTTTATCGCCATCTATATAATCTAAAACTTTTGGCTCTAGCACGAAGAAACCGCCGTTTATCCAACTACCGTCGCCTTTTGGTTTTTCAAAGAACGATTTTACTTCGTTTTTGTCAGTAATATCTATTGCACCATATCTACCAGACGGCATTATGCTGGTGACGGTAGCAAGTTTTTTGTTTTTTTTGTGAAATTCTAACAGCTTTTTAATATTTACATCTGCCACGCCATCGCCGTAGGTTAGCATAAATGTTTCATCGCCGATATAATCTTTAGCTCTTTTAACTCTACCACCTGTCATAGTTTTTAGCCCAGTATCTAAAAGAGTTATTTTCCAAGGTTCAGCTTGGGATTTGTGTATTTTCATACTATTACTTTTCAAATCTATCGTCACATCGGACTGATGTAAAAAATAATTAGCAAAATATTCTTTCACCATATAACTTTTGTAGCCAAGCAAAATAATGAATTCGTTAATGCCGTAATGTGAAAATATTTTCATCACATGCCATAACATTGGCTTACCACCAATTTCCACCATTGGTTTTGGTTTAATTTCGGTTTCTTCCGATAGTCTAGTGCCGAACCCGCCGGCTAAAATTACTGCTTTCATATAAATTTCTCCTCTGTTTTTAATAATATTTGTTCTACTTTTTCCAAATCTTCAGGGGTATCCACCGCGATAGAACTTTGTGAAACTGATACCATCTGTATTTTATAACCTAGTTCTAAAAATCTTAAAATTTCTATATCTTCTATTTTTTCTAAATCTGTTTTCTTTCCATATTCATAAAAATCTTTCAAGTTGTTTTTTGGAAATGCATAAATGCAAACCTGCTTTTTCGCAGATACAAATTCGCCCTTTTTATTTGTGGGTATTGAAGCACGCGACATATATAATAACTCGTTATCCAAATTACATACCACTTTTGGTACAGTTAAACTACGAAAATCGTTTTCATCGTCGATATCACACATACCATTAATAATTTTTTTAGGCGATGTTTTAGAAGCTTCTATTATCTTTTTTATATCATTTTCCAATATTAGGGGTTCATCGCCTTGAACATTTATTATTACATCTGCGTCTATTTGTTTTGATGCTTCATAAACTCTATCTGTTCCTGTTAGACATTCTCTTGATGTCATTACCACCCTCATACCATAGCTTTCACAAAATTCTTTAATTCTATCGTCATCTGTTGCAACATAGACATTTTCTTTTGCTAAAACTTTTATACAAACATCATAGACATAGGCAATCATTGGTTTTCCTTTTATTTTTGCCAATGGTTTTCCTTCAAATCTGGACGATTTATATCTAGCTGGTATAACTATTGCATATTTCATAAAATTTTTGCCTCATATGATACAGGATATTGTGTTGGAGTAATAGCAACCATCTTAGGTTTTGATGTTTTTTTAATATTTTCCAAAATGTTTTTCATTTCATAATATCTCTGATCCTTTTTTAAATATCCATCAAATCCTGCCAACAAAATCCTTCTAGCATTTCCAGATATTGCCATATTTATAGCGTAAGGAGCAACCAAAGATGATGGTATAATACAACCTGTATCTAAATTTTTAAATATAGTTTCGCTAGTTTTTAATCCATAATCTAAAATTTCTAAACCTCTAAACAAATTTTTGTTTACCGCTTGTAAAGGTAAAATCACTGGTTTTTTTATCTTTTCTTTTCTAAGCGATATCGTATTTAGTCTAGTAGGATGACATGCGATATAATAGTCCACATACTCCTGAGGTATTACCTCTGAATAATTTAGCATTATAACAATAGGATTTTTTTTCTTTATAAAACTAGTAATTTTATCAATATTTTTTACAACTTTTGGAGAACTAACAAGCAATAAAACCTCTTTGTTCTTAAATTTATTTTTTATATCCCAAGATCCTCGTTCTTCAACATATTTTTTAGAAATAGCATATTCTAAACTCTCAAGATTATAATTCGTTTTCTTTGTTTCATTAGCCAAAATATTGACAATATTTATTACATCATCAGAGGAATACCTCTCATTAGTCAACATCTGTTGAACATACGATGGATGAATATTCTTTGTAGCTGCTAGATAGTAATATATATTACAACCCCATTTGAATCTCTCCTGTAAAGGTTTAAAATGTTTATCCATAAGTGTTTTTAGGCTATCTAATTTTTTTACTTCATTGTTTTTTCTCTGTAATTCTATCAATAGATATTCCGTTCCAACATTTCCAGAACCACGCCCCATTCCCAGTAAAGATCCATCAACATAGCTACATCCAGACTCAATCGCACACAATGAATTAGATAATGCTTGACCCAAACTATTATGTGCATGAAATCCTATCTCATAATTATAATTTTTGCTTATGGTTTTAGTTATTTTTTCTACATCTGAATTAGACAGACTACCAAAACTATCTGCAAAATACAAAATGTCTATATTTCCATAATTATTTAGTTTTTTTATTATATCCTCTAACTTTTTTAAATTTACCGCATTTATTTGCATTAAATTTACACAAACTTTATAGCCAAGCTCCTTTAAAACTGAAACTATTTCCATTATTTTTGTCGCATCTTTTACATTTATAGCGACTCTTACATAATCTACCCTAGAATTTTTTTTATGTTTAAATAATTTGTTGATTGTTTGCTCTATAGGTTCTTTTTGGGATAATATTTCCTTTGCATTAATCATTACAGCAATGGATTGATTTTTAGGAATTTCTAGAGAATCTATATATTCATCAGTAGTATATGCACACTCTCCTAAAAAATCTTCCTTAACAAGACTTCTAAATCCAAGCTCTATTATATTAATATCAACCAAGGAGATATTTTTCATATAATCCTTAACTAGTTCTTTGGAAAAGTTCCAACTATTATAATATCCACCATCTCTAAGCGTACAATCTAAAATTTTCATTTAAATTTTCCCCTTGATTATGTTTAAATATTCTTCGCTTTTTCTATGCAATTTTCCTGCATTTTTAAGTTTTTTTGCTATATAATTTTTTATTTTTTCCAAAAAAGGTAGTCCTGAAAACAATCTCTTATTCCTTATTTTTTTACGCATGTATTCTATCACATAATCTGAGAATTCTTGCATATCGTTAATCTTGGTATAAAAACTAAAATTAATACCCTCTGCTTTAAACTTATCAAGATATCCCTGTAGCTTTTTGTATACCTTTTCTGCATTGTATACATCCTTCTCCAGTGTTACATAATGTGTCAAATACCAATACAGAATATTGTTTTTATTTCTAGTAGGTTTTTTTAATATTTCTTTAATATTATCTATTCCTTGTGCATCTGCCATCCAATTATTAAACCCTTTTGCTAAAGAAATAATTTTTATATCAAACAACAATGCCTGTATCGCAGTTGTAGATGTTATGTTAATTATACCATCAATATACGGCAGAAAATTTATTGATGCAGAGTTAAAAGCATTCATTTTTTCTATGTGAACAAAATTTGGATATTTTTTCTTAAGCTTTTCTGCACAATTATCTTTACTTACAAACATATTAAAATCATGTTCTGTTGCTATTACAGCACAATCTTTTGGGACATTATCCAAAACATATGTCAAACAAGCATATTGAGATTCAAAAAGCATTTCCGTATCAATTGCTGGCACTCCAGAAAACTGAAGAGGTAATAAAACAACATACTTAAATTTTTTTCTTAACTCAGAAATTGTTTTCTTTACAGAATTGTATTTACAAAGCTCTTTTTTCACTTGTTTTTTAAAATACTTTATCTGCTGATTTTCCTTCTTACTAATTTTAAATTTAGATATTTTATCTTTATATTTATTTAAAAAATTATTACTACCCATTCCACAAGCATCATAATAAAAACTACGCATAAAAGGATATCTGGAAAATATAGCAGACTCTAAATCTAAAACTAAAATATCTTTATCCAAATCTCTTATAAACTGTGGTGATGGATTTATTGTCATTATAATATCTGGTTTCCAACCCTTCAATTTATCAAGAATAAGATTTTTGTAATAAGTGTTTTGATTATCAGTTAATCTCCTAGTAGTAGCTTTATTCACAATCTCTGTATAATGAGTTCCTTTTTCAAAAGGGCTAAACATTTCATCTTGACTTATTGAAATAATATCTACACCCTGAAAATCCTTATTTATATGTATCTTCTCTTTTACAGGTTGCGAAACTATCAATTTAACATCAAGTTTTTTAGAATATTTTTCATTAGTATTAAAAGCATTTAAAAACCAATCACCAATAAAATCATTGGCAATCGGTGCAAATAAATATGGCCTTTCTAACATTGTTATAGGTTCTAAATAAAAAAGTATTTTCATAATATGTCTCCTACACCTTACCTGCTGGAGCGCATGTGCCTATTACTTTTTTTAAATTGTGTTTTTTAAGTACATAGTCCCAACTAGTATCAAAATCCTCGTTAATATCGCCTTGTCCGATATGGAAACAATCAAATTGCACCACTTTTGTTAATACATTATGTTTGTTTTTTGCATTTATAGAAAATTCCTCTGAATATAAATGCCAGCTCAACTGTTCGTCAAATTTCAAATTATGTTTTTTAAGTAAAGAAGAATGTATTATTAGGCAACAACAATCCAAAGTTTCTACAACAGTTGAGCTGGCTACCATACACCCCTTCTTTTTAAATTTTTGAGTTTCTTTTTTAAATTGATTAATCTGTCCTATCAATTTATTCTTTATAACATTAAATTTTGGTTTAAGTCTTATTATGCTTAAAAATTGTTTCTTTGGCATAACTCCGACAGGTCCATAAATAAAATTTTTATCTAACTTATTCAAAATTTCCTGTGGATTTTTATTAAACCCAAAATCTTGATGACAAAAAATTATCCAACAATCGTCTTTATTTTCGTCTATAAAATGGTTGTATCTTTTAGGAATTCCTATGTTTTCTTCTCTATTATCGTAGCTAATAAGCTGATGGATATTCATCGCTTTATTATCTTGTATTGATGTTTTGTAGACATCAAAGTTAGATACTACAGATACTATTTTAATTTTATCCATTTTTATTTTTTGCCTTTAGATATTTCTTCAAATTTCCAACTAATTTTTCTTCTTATAGGACGAGTTAAATCTCTAAGTTCGTCCAGCATTTTTGAAGTTATAGAAATTATTTTTACAATTGGGTTTTTCTTTAATCTTTTAAGTTCGTCCACACTAGCCAAATAAAAAGCGTGTTTCTGTTTGTAATATGTTTTGCTTTTAGTGAAATTTTCGCTTTTTATTTGGCTAGTTGTTTGACTATGATTATGATAAACAAAACTTCCTAAACTTACTGCATTTTTATACCCATTATATAAAGATCTTAGACAATAATCGTTATCTTCGTACCAACATGGGAAGAAATTTTCGTCTAATAGACCAATGGTTTTTATAGCTTTTACATTCATAGCTACACATAAAAAGGCAACCTTTTCTACATATTTAAAATTGTTTGGCTTTGTGTATTGCTTATATTTATCTAAATAATTTTTTTCGCTAACTTGTGGAATGATTATTTCCTGCTCTGCACCGCCATAGTTTGTAAGTGGACCGCATAATGCGATTTTATCGTTTTGTGTAAACGGGTGAAGAAGGGTTTGTAGCCAGTTTGGTGTAAAAAACAAATCATTATTTAACAAAACGATAAAATCGCATTTTTCTTTGGATTTAAGAGTTTTATTAATTCCGTCATTATTACCACCAGCATAACCACGGTTTTTTTTGTTTAGTATTAGCTGGACATTATTCTTTGTGGAAGCAAACTGCTTCAAGTAGTCCTGAGTACCGTCTTTGGAGGCATTGTCTACTAAGATAAGATTAAAATCCTGCTCTTTGGTATTTGCATATAAACTATCCAGACACGGTTTTGTGGCTGTGTCCAAATTATTATATGTTAACATCACTATATTTACTTTCATATTGCACCCTTTATAATATTATATATAATTATATTATGACAAAAATAAGTATCATTGTTCCAGTTTATAACTCTGAGCGGTATTTGGCTAAGTGTTTAGACAGCTTAGTTGGACAAACTTTGAAGGATATTGAAATTATCCTCATAAATGACGGCAGTACAGATGGCTCTGCTAAAATAATAGAAACCTATGCTAAAAAATATCGGAATATCGTCGTGATTAACCAAAAAAATCAGGGTACTGGTGTGGCTCGCCAAGCGGGTATAACAGCATCAACAGGCGAGTATATCGGGTTTGTGGATAATGACGATTTTGTAGACCCTTCCATGTATAAAAAACTGTATAATAAAGCCAAATTAACAGATTCTGATGTCGTTTTATGTAGTTACTACAAATATCAAAATGGCGAAAAAACGCCAAAAAACATAAATTTCCCAAAAGATAGGGATTTTTACCCCGCATTAGAAGCAAAGGATATGTTTGCTAGTTATTTCATTTGGGCAACCATTCAAAGACGCAGTTTGTTTGATAAATATAATATCACAATTCCTAAAATTGCCACCGCAGAAGACACTTCGCACTACCTACAAATTATGGCAAGCAGTAAGAAAGTGTCGTTTTTAAGAGAAAATTTATATTACTACCGCGAAAATACTCAAAGTTTTTCAAAAACCAAAAACAAACAAGCATTAGGGTTTTTTGAAGCAATGCAAGTTACTGAAGATTTTTTGATAGATAATAATTTTTATAAAGATTACGAAAATATTTTTAACCACCTAAAACTAACCCTTATGTTAAGTTTTTTAAGTTATCGGGTATCTTTTGAAACAAGAAAAGAGTTTTTTAGACAAGCAAAAACTATGCTTCAAAAAACCCCTAGAAAACATATTAAAAAGCTAAAACCAAGGAAACAATTTTTACTGTTTTTAATTGAAAAAGGTTGGTATACTTTATATATAGTGTTGGCAGATTTTCATAAGCCATTTAAAAAAGTGTCTAGAGTTGTGAGAGGAAAAAAATGAACCCAAAAGTTTCAATAATAGTACCTGTATATAATGCAGAGAACTATCTACACGAATGTTTGGATAGCTTGCTTACCCAAACACTAAAAGATATAGAAATTATTGCAATTAACGATGGTTCCGTCGATACTTCCTTAGAAATTTTAAACAACTATGCTAAAAAACATAGCAACTTAAAAGTTATAAACCAAAAAAATAAAGGCATAAGTTTAACAAGAGAGGTTGGTATAAAACATTGCAGTGGCGATTATATTGGCTTTTGCGATAATGACGATTTTGTAGCATCTTCAATGTTTGAAAAGTTGTATACAACCGCACAAAAAACTGATTCAGATATTACTTTTTGCAATTATGCAGATACTAATGAACAAGGCGATATTATAGAAGATAAAAATTTATTTTTAAAATCAAAAAGAAAACCAATTTTAGATGCTTTAGCAAAAAACAAAAACCTAAACACACTTGATTATAAAGATTTAGCAAAAATTTCGCTTCCATGGTTAAAACTTTATAAAAAAGAAATTTTTAAAAACTTTAAAATTAAATATCCAAATGTTAATACCGCTGAAGATATTGGGCTATCTTTTCAGACCTATGCTGCAGCCAAAACTTTTGCTGTAGTACCAGAAAATTTATATTTTTACCGTCAACGACAAGGGCAAGTATCGAGGGAAACCAGTAAAAATTGTTTCGATGTGCCAAAAGTTTTGGCATTAACAGAAGAGTTTCTAAAAGAGAACGATTTATACAAAAATTACGAAGATGTTTTTGAGCCTCAAAAAATTTGGATACTGCTTCGCACACTTTCAAACACAAATTATAAATATAAAAAAGAATTTTTTAAAATTTGCCAACCATTATTAAAAACTACTCCCAAAAAATATCTACAAATACCAAAAGGTAGAAAAAAAATAATATTAAATTCTGTATTAAACCAAAACTATTTTATATACTTATTTTTAGCAGATGCCTATAAACCTTTCAGAAAACTATACGATAAAGTAAGAGGTAAAAAGTGAGCATAAAAGTAAGTATTGTTATACCAGTATATAATGGGCAAAAATATTTACAAAAATGTTTAAAAAGTTGCGAAGAGCAAACTTTAAAAGATATAGAAATTATCGCCGTGGACGACGGTAGCACAGATTCTTGTCCACAAATTTTACAAACTTTTCAAACAGAAAATAAAAACCTAAAAATAATAACTCAAGAAAATAAAGGGCCAAGCATAGCGAGACAAACAGGCATAAAAAATGCCAATGGTAAATATATTTCCTTTTTAGATAATGACGATTGGCTTGCCCCAGATTTTTGTGAAGTTATGTATAATTTTGCAGAAAAAAATAATTGTGAAATTGTATTATCTGCACACAAAATTTATAAAAACAATAAATTTTATCATGATAATACCCCCCACTTTATGACAAATGATAGTGATGTTTTTGTAGTAAAAGACCATAAGAATCTTGCAAATTATAGCTATATAACAAACACCATTATAAAAAAAGATTTGCTAAATAATATTATTTTTCCAAACTCTAAAATAGGCGAGGATTATGCAATATTTTCACAATGTGCAATGCAGGCAGAGAGAGTTGGATATACAAAATATACATTTTATGCTATCGTCGATAAAAAAGGGTCTTTATGCACCACCCATTTTGACGACTATAGTTTAGGTTTTTTTGAAAACATAAAAACAATAGAAACATTTTTATCTCAAAATTCACATTTACAAGAAACTTTTAAAGATAATTTTGAAATTAAACGCCTGCGGTTTTTGCTAAGAATATTAGGCACTATTAAAAAAAGTGAATATAAAAAAGAATTTTTTAAAAAGTTTCAACAAGAGCTTAAAAGTTTCGATAAAAAATATATACAAACACTAAAATTTAGAAAACGCTACTTATTATCCTTAATACAAAAAGGGCATTATAATACTTATGTCTTATTGGCAGATTTTTATAAACCAATTAAAGATTTATTAAACAAACTCCGCAGATAAAAAATTATATAATTTAAGTATGGGAAAACTACCTTCAGAAAAAAGACCGCATATTGCCATCTTTGGACGAGTTAATACAGGTAAAAGTTCGCTAACTAATACATTAGCAGGGCAAGATATTTCTATAGTTGCTAAACAAAAAGGTACCACCACAGATCCTGTTAAAAAACTTGCAGAGCTTACCGGTTTTGGACCATGTGTAATAATAGATACTGCAGGTATCGACGATATTTCTGCACTTGGTAAAAAACGAATAGCTAAAACTAAAAACATTATTAACCAAATAGATATTGGACTTCTTTTAATAACAAATAGTCTATTTGGCAAGTTTGAAGAAAAATTAATAGAAAATTTTAATAAAAAAAATATCCCCTATTTCATTATTAATAATAAAAGCGATATAAAAAAATTAAGCACCTCTTTAAAAAGTAAACTTAAAAATAATATTATAGATTTTTCATGCAAACAAACAGATATCAAAAGTATTGTAAAAATTTTAAATAAACTTTTACCAAAACATGCCTTTAAAAGCGACGGATTATTAGACGGATTAGTAAAAAAAGGCGATATTGTAATGTTAATTATGCCAATAGATAGTGAAGCGCCAGAAGGCAGAATAATTTTACCACAGCAAAAAGTTTTAAGGGACGCATTAGATAAAAATGCAAGCTCTATAGTTTTGCAACACACAGATATAAAAAACTTTTTAGCCAAAAGCAAGCTAAAACCAAAATTGGCGATAACCGATAGTCAAATGTTTGAATATGTTAATAAAGTTTTACCAAAAAGCATTCCACTAACAGGTTTTAGTGTGCTTTTGGCAAGAAAGAAAAAACATTTTGAAAATTTGTTAAAAGGCACAAACAAAATTTCCACTTTAAAAAATGGTGATAAAATTTTAATATTAGAAAGTTGCACCCATAATGTAATAACTTGCGAGGATATCGGCAGAAATAAAATACCAAGAATGCTAAGGGCAAAAACTGGTAAAAAGTTAAACTTTGATATTGTTTGCGGATTAGATACTCTTCCAAAAAACTTAAAAAAGTACAACTTAGCCATACAATGTGGCGGATGTGTAGCAACAAAAAAACAATTGGAAAACAGGTTAGAAGATTGTCTTGAAGCAGGCTTACAAATTTCAAATTACGGAATGGTAATCGCATATTGCACTGGCGTTTTCAAACGAATAACCAGCCCATTTACAAAATAGCCCTAACTTAATTTTTATAACAAAAAAATTTTACAAGTATTCTGTACGAAAACGCGAAAAAGGCAAGCGTGTAATACCTAGAGTGGGGTTTACCCCCGTGTATTTGAGCTTGCCTTTGACAAATTTACCGAGAAGACGAAGTAAAGCCGAGTTTTCGGCGTAGCCATTCTTGTAAATCATCAAGAAGCGAATACATAACTGGTGTCATTAACAATGTAATAAGCAATGCTAATGCTTGCCCGCCAATAATTGCTATCGCCATACTTCGTCGAATTCCGCTACCTACACCTGTGCCAACTGCAGTCGGCATCATACTCGCTATTAAAGTTAAAGTTGTCATTAAAATCGGTCGTAATCTGGTTCTATTTGCTTGTAAAATTGCAGGAAGTCGTTCCAAACCTCTAGCACGAAGTGTATTGGTATAATCTATTTGCAAAATAGCATTTTTACAAACTATCCCCACCAAAATAAATACACCCAAAATACTAAACAGGTTAAGGTTTTGCCTAAATATTATAAGCGATACAAATGCTAGTGGAATTGTTAACGGAATTGCCGTCATAATTGAAATTGGATAAGTGAAACTTTCAAACTGGCTGGCTAAAATTATGTAAATTAAAATGCTTGAAAGTAAAAATGCGATAAAGAAATTCTTTAACATTTTTACCATTTCTTCTGCTTGCCCGACGGTTTTACCTTCATATTCCGCCGACGGTTTTAATTTAGCAAATGCTTGTTCAAACTTTTTAAGTGCTTTACCTTTATCTATGCCTTCCAAATTGGCAGAAATTGTTATTTGTCTTTGTCTATCTTTCCTATCAATATTTGTAGGACCAGCGCCTTCTACTATCGTTGCAACGCTGTCTAGTCGTACAACCATATCCTCGCCTTCGTCGTCTTTACCGGTTACAGATATGGCAGATATACCTTCTTTACTTATCCTAAATTTTTCGTCTGCACGAATTCTTACCTGATAAAGTTCAGAACCTTCTTTATATTTTGTGATTTTATCTTCACCACCGACAAGCATTCTTAAATCTTGTGATAATACCTGCACCGATACTCCCATATCTTTTGCTTTATTTCTGTCGATAATAACATTATATTCTGGCTTAGCATCAGAGAACGAAATATCCACATCTTTAAACCCTTCAATTTGGGCAACTTCGTCTGCGATTGTGGTTGCATAATAGTGCAGTTTATCCATATCTGGACCTGTAACAATATATTCTAACGAACCCACATCGCCACCGCCAACATCGGCGACTACCGAAACTTTTGTAGTAAGATCTTTATATCTTGAAAGCATATACCTTGTTTGTGCGACATTTTGGAAAACGGTTACTTTTCTATCTTTTAAATCTTTCATTTCCACGGTCATATAACCTTCGTTAGATGTCGCGGCAGAACCAAAGAAATTGTCCGAACTCAAACCAATTGCTGTAATAACATCCACCACTGCTGGTAATTTTTTCACATCGTTTTCTATATTTCTAAAAATTTTGCTCATATCTGTAAGTGTAGTGCCTTCTGGTGCTTTTGCTATTACTTGAAACCTACCCGTATCATCTACAGGTAAGAAGTCTACACCCATAAAGAATTTTGCACCAAACATACAACTTAAAATTAAACCTATCGAAAATACTGCCATTAAAAGTCTATGCCCTAATGCCCATTTTAAAATGCCTATATAAAAATTAGCTATTTTACCATTTGTTTTATTACCAATTTTTTGTATTTTGTTTTCTTCTTTATTTGTCTTCAAAAATTTTGAACATAACATCGGTGTAAATGTTAAAGCAACAATGGCACTTATACCAACTGCAAATGCAATTGTTAGCCCGTAACTTCTTACAAACCTACCTACAATACCTTCCATATATGCAAGTGGCACGAAGATAACAAGTAATGCAAGTGTTGTAGCTACAATTGCAAAACCAATTTCTTTAGCTCCGTCATATGCGGCTTGCATTGCTGTCTTGCCGTATTCCTTCATATGCCGATAAATATTTTCAAGCATAACAATGGCGTCGTCCACCACCAGACCTATGGCGACAGTTAAACCCAGCAAAGTCATATTATTGATAGTGAAATTAGATGCATTCATAAAAGTAAATGCACCTATGATAGAAATCGGTATAGCAAATGCGGCTATAATTGTTGTACCCACATTACCAAGGAAGAAAAATATTGTTAAAGATGCCAAAATAGCACCAAGTATAAGATGTTCTTGAACTGTATGTATAGAACTTTTTATATATTCACTTTTATCTGATAATATTTTTATTTCAACACTTTCGGGCAATACTCCGTCTATTTTTTTAAGTCGTTTTTTGATATTTTTAATAACTTCTAAAACATTAGCACCACTTTGTTTTCTAACTTCTAAAGCAACACTTCTTTTACCATTTATATAAGAGATAGATCTTTGTTGCTCGCCAGTATCTACAACTCTTGCGACATCGGAAATTCTTATAGGTATAGAACCTTTATTTGAAACTATTATATCCCCAAAACCTTCAACACTATCTATCCTACCCAAAACCCTTAACCCGTATTCTTTATTTTCGTTTTCTACTCTACCACCTGGCATTTCTAAATTTTCTTGTATTAAAGCAAGGCGGACATCTTCTACAGTTAATTGTCTTGCATAAAGTTTAAGAGGATCCACCTCTACATGTATTTCCCGTTCCCTTCCGCCGATTATAGTAATAGTACCAACACCAGATACATTTTCAATATTCTCTTTTATTTTCTTTTTGACGGTTTCTGTAAGTTCTATTAAATCCATATCCGCATAGGTTGCAATTGTTAACACTGGAGTTGCACCCATATTAAGTTTTTGAACTATGGGGCTTTCCGTACCTTCTGGTAATTTTGCTAGCACCATATTAACTTTATCACGAACTTCTTGGGTGGCGACATCGCCATCTTTTTCAAGTTCAAATTCTATAGCTATAGACGAAAACCCTTCTATAGATGTGGAATATAAATTTTTAATACCATCAACCGTGTTTATAGATTCTTCAAGCTCTTTGGATATAGAAGTTTCCACCTCTTCTGGACTTGCACCAGCTAAAGTGGTTTGAACTGTGACAAACGGAAATTCAATATCAGGATAAGAATCCACCCCTAGACGAAGGTAAGAAAATAAACCCAAAACGATAAACAACATCATAAACATAAATGTACCAACAGGACGGTTTATAAATATTTTGACAAACTCGAAACTCATTTCCTGTCGTTTCATTTCAGTCTTTTTATCGTTATTATTTTGATTATTCTCTTCGTCTATCATAATTTTATTTCTCTATTATTACTAAAGTTTCGCCTTCTGTTAATCCAAAATCTACTATTACAACTTTTTCTTCATTAGATATTCCAGAAATTACTTCTGTTAACATATCTGTTTCAAAACCAGTTTGTATATATCTTTTCTCTGCTTTATTTTCAGCCCCTAGCACAAAAACATACTTACCTTTTTCGTCTTCTTTTATAGCACGAGTTGGAATGCTAGGTTTATCAAAAACACCATCTAAAACAAGCTCTACATTTGCAAACATACCATGTTTTATCATACCTTCATCATTGTCAATTACTATTTCTACATCCACGGTTCTTTTGCTGCTATCTACAACAGGTTTTATTAAATAAATTTTACCAGTGAAAATTTTATCTGGATAAGAATCCACCCGTGCAAAAGCTTTATTACCAACCTTTAACTTTGGATAATATAACTGAGGCACTTTAACTTTTGCCCTTATTGTACCTGGACTAACTATTAGTGCTATGGGGGTATTTATATCCACTCTATCGCCGACATTAGGGTAAATGTCTCCCACTATACCAGATATAGTAGCTTCTACTTTTAATCTTTCGTAGGTAGCACCTATTTCGTCTCTTTCTATTAAGGCTATGGTGTCGTTTTTCTTTACTTTACTACCTTCTTTTCTGACGGTTTTATAATATTTACCAGTTGTCCTTGGATACAAAATAACATCTCTTTTAGCATCCAATGTGGCGGAAAGTATTACCGTTTTTAATACATTGCGATTTTGCATATTTTCAACTTCTACCGCCGTTGGTGGCATTTCAAATTTTACCTTCTTGTTAAAACAACTTTTTGTTACCATTATAATTAAAAGCAAAATCGCTATAAAAACAATTGCTTTCTTTTTATTTATATTTTTTAAGTTTTTTAAATTCATATCAAACTCCTAATCTTTATTTAAAATTATAGTACCTGTTAAGTATTCTAAGTTTGCAATTACATTGAACTGTTCGTACACAGCTTCTAGGTATAAAAGCTGTGCTTTATTAAAATCGCTATTTGCTTCTGTTAAATCTATCTGAGTTGCAAGTCCAGATTTATATTGCTCTGCAAGTCCTTCTAAATTTTCTCTTGCTTGTATTCTACTATCACCACTAGCTTGCATTTTTAGCTGAGCTTCTATCAACTTAACATAAGATTCTTTTACCAATATTCTTACCCTTCTTAACATTTCTATATATTGGTTAAAGGCGATATCCCTATCTATCTCCCTTTGCGAAATTAACGACGATATTTTACCACCCTGCCATATCGGCATACTGAAAGTTAAGCCAGCAGTAGTACTCCAGGCATTTTGATCACTTTGTTCAAAAAACATACCGCCATCACCTTGACCGATATAGGTTCTATCTGCCACTAATTTTAGTTCTGGCCAGCGGGAACCTCTTTCAAATTTTGCTCTTTTATCTGCAATTTCAAAATTTAACCTTGAAATTGTAATTTCAGGACGATTAGTCATTGCTAAACTATAAAGTTTATCTAGTGTTGGTGCTTTTGGTATTGCCAAATCTTCATCGTCCCAGACGAGTTCCAAATCGTAATCTGGATCTAAATTTAGGGTATCTTTTAGGTATAGGTAGCTTATTTCGTAATTAGCTTTGGTTCTAATTACACTTGGTTTGGCATTGGATACACGCACTTTTTGTCTTAAAAGATCTAAATTACTAGAAATACCACCCTCGTATCTTTCTTGTTCTAAGGCAAGTCGTTCTTCTTCTATTTCTAAATTTAGATTTTCTATTTCGTAGATTTTTTTAAAAACAATTATTCTATAACAAATTTCGTAAATTGTTTTTCTTACTAAATTTTTTGTTTCTATCGCAGAATATAATGCACTTACATTTTGTTTTTTTGCAATGTCTATGCCAGTTAATACTCTTCCACCAGAAAATACTATTTGTTCCAAATTAGCGCCTACTGTATATTCGTTGTCTGCACCTATGGTAACTTTACTTCCGTTTATAAAGAACGACGGCTTGTCTATGTTTCGAGAATAATCTGCATTTAAATTTAACTGAGGGTAAGCATAGGAATAATATTCTCTTAATTTTTTATCTGCTTTTTCTTTGTTTAGGAATGCATTTATAAGGTCGATATTATTTTCATAAGCCATTTGCACGGCTTGTTCGATAGTTATTTTGTCTGGGAAAATATTTGAGAGGATTTTTTCTTGTGTTTCTAGTGATTGTAATGCTGGTAGTGATGCTATGTCTTGTGCAAAAACATTAGCACAAGAAAAACATACACATATAATTATAAAATTAAATAACTTTTGACATCGTTCAGACATTTCCCCACCTAATAATCCTTTATATGAATATAGTATATTATTTTATGCAGATTTGTGGCTTGTTTTTTTCTGATGTAAAAATTTCGGTTTTTATCTGATAAGCTTTTTTAATATTATCCTCTGTAACGACTTCTTTTGGGGTGCCAATAGTTAAAAGTTTTCCTTCTTTTAAAATTGCTATTTTATGGCAATATTTTGATAATAAATTTATATCGTGCGAAACAATCACGCAAGTTATTTTTTGTTTAGTTGCTAAAGTTTTTAAAATTTTAAAAATTTCTACTTGATTTTTAATATCTAAATGCGATGTGGGTTCATCTAAAAGTAAAATCTTGGAACCTTTACATAATGCTTGAGCTATAAAAACTTTTTGTTTTTCACCGCTTGATAAATTGTTTACAACCCTATTTTTAAGATGCGAAATATTTAAAACAGTAAATGCTTTTTCTACTTCTTTAAAATCTTTTTTATTATAATCTTGCCAAGCTTTTATATGTGGATTTCTACCCATTAGCACTATTTGGTTAACGGTAAAATCGTAAGGCAAATAAATTTCTGCAGGCAAGTAAGAAATTTTTAATGCAAGCTGTTTTGTATTATAAATTTTTATGTTTTTTCCGTCGATAAGAACCTCGCCTTCGTGATTTTTTAAAAAACCAGAAGATGCATTTAAAAGTGTAGTTTTTCCACTTCCATTTTGTCCAGCAATACCTAATATATCGCCGTTTTTTGTGTGGATGAATATGTTTTGCAAAATTTCTTTACCAGAAATTTTGTAGCTAATATTTTTTAGGTTTATCATAAATAGTAATCCCTCTTTCTAGTTAAAACCCACACAAAAAACGGCGCACCAATTAGCGCAGTTATTATGCCAACAGGTATTTCTCTTGTGCTTAAAATTGTGCGGGAAAAAGCATCTACCAAAACTAAAAATACTGCACCAGAAAATAAACTTCCTACTAAAACATTTCTTTGAAGTGGTCCTACAAACATTCGCACAATGTGTGGGATAATTAAACCCACAAAGCCAATTAATCCACCTAAAACAACGCTGGCACTTGTCATCAATGCAGAGGATAAAAGCATAATAATTCTAACTTTTTCTGTGTTCACACCAAGTTCAGTAGCTTTTTTATCTCCTAGCATTAAAATGTCTGTTTGTTTGGATAATATTAAACCAGGTACAAAACCTAAAATAAAAATTATTGCACATGTTATTATTACCGGAAAAGTTTTTTCTGACACTTGTCCCATCATAAAACTTATTACAGAAAAATTTTCTTTGGCACTTAAAAAGAAGAAGATTAAAATTATCGCACCAACAAAAATATTTACAATTACACCTGCTAAAATTAGATTAATAATATTTGTAGTACCCGTGCCTCTTGAAATAAAATAAGCAAGAATTGTGGCAAAAAATGAAAACAAAAATATAATTAAATAGTAAAAAACCGATGCATAAGGAATACCTAACGATATACTTACAATCATACCAAGCAAAGCACCTGAAGATGCCCCCAAAATATAGGGTTCAGCCAACGGATTTCTCAAGACACCCTGCATTATGGAACCAGAACTTGCCAATGCTCCGCCGATAATAAGTCCAGCTAACACTCTTGGTAAACGGATATTAAAAAATATTTCCGCACTAGGAAATCCGCTTGGTCCTACCAATAAGGCAAGTATTATTAGGATTAATATTGATATTAAAATTGTGATTTTATATTTTTGGTTCATTAAAAATCTCGTTAAATATTTCGTTTAGATTTTTTATAGCATCTTTTATTCTTGGACCGGGACGGACAAGTGTATCTGCATCAAAATTAGTTATAACTTTTTTGTTTTTAATTGCATTAATTTTGTCTGATAATGGATACTGCTTATAATCTGCACCTGAAAGTGAAATTATAATATCTGGGTTTTTATTATAGATAGTTTCCCAATTAGTTTTAAAATATTCCTGCTCGGTTTCGCCGAAAATATTTGTGCCACCTGCAATTTCTATAACTTGATCAATATAACTTTGTTTACCGATAGTCCAAAGCCCTGAAGATAATTCCACAAATATTTTCGGCTTAGTTTGTGGCACATTATTTTTAGCAAGTTCTACACTATTTTTTATTTCTTCTACAATATTGCTAGCATTTTTTTGCTTTTGAACTAAATTGCCTATTAGGGAGATGTTTCTATAAATATCCTCGATATTTTTGGCATTTTTCACATACACTACATTAATACCATAGTTTGTTAATCGTTCTTGTGCTGGATTTATTGCACTTTGTCCCACAAAAACAAATTCTGGTTTTGTAGAAACAATTTGTTCTATATTAGCTGTAAAAGCATCGCCATATTTTGGTAAATTTTCAGCCTCTTCTGGAAAGTTGCAATAACTAGAAACTCCATTAATATTTTCTGCACCTACTGCAAACAAAATCTCGGTTGAAACGGGTATTAGAGATATTATCCCACCACTTCTAAAGTTTTGCGCGCTATTTTCTGCGGTTTTTTTGTTTTTATTTTTAAAAACAAAAAAACCACCCACTACAAAAAGTAAAATAAGCACTAATATTATTAACTTCTTCATTTATAGATTATACCTTTTATGTTAGAATATAAATATGAAAGCATTAGATTTACTTTGGCTACTAGGCATAACAACCATAGCCCTATTTTTAATAAATCACGATACAAATGTAATGTTTGTATCAGCCACAAAAGCACATCCATATATAATGGGCTTTACCAAATTTGCGATACTCGCCACTATGGGCGAACTACTTTCGATAAGAATAGTAAAAGGCGACTGGCAAAAACCAGTAGGTTTTTTATATAGAATACTGGTATGGGGTTTCATAGGTTTACTAACCACACTTTATTTCCCAATTTTCGCTAACGGGATAGTAACACTTCAACAAAAAGGTGTATTATTTGGCTCAGGCAATGCATTATTTACAGCATTTTTAATTAGTTTAATAATGAACACAGTTGTAGGACCATTTATAATGGCATTCCATGCTTTTTCAGATACTTTTATAGAACTTAAATTCACTGGATTAGATTGTAAGTTGGAAAATATTATAAGCACGATGAACCATCAAAAAGTGATAGGTTTTTTAATATTAAAAACTATCCCATTTTTCTGGATACCAGTTCATGTAATAACATTCATGTTGCCACCAGAATATAGGATATTAATGGCAGCGGGATTATCGATAGTACTTGGTGTAATTTTAGGTTTCACCAGCAGAAAAAAATAATTATATAAGGTTAATTATTTCCTTTATAAAATTCATATAATTTGTTGCTTTTGTTTTTAAAGTAGTTTCATATTCTTTATGACTACCCTTCTTAAAAACAACATCCGAAATAAACCTAACAACAATAAAAGGTGTTTTGTATACATGGCAAACCTGTGCAATAGCACCTGCTTCCATATCTACAGCTTTAGCATTTTTCCAAATTTTTAAAATTCTATTAAAGCCCTTTTTCTCGTGGATAAACTGATCGCCAGAAGCTATCAACCCAACATGACTTTTAGTGCCAGTTTTTTTGCTTGCAAGTTTTGCTATTTTTAAATATTTTTCGTTAGCTTTATAAATTGCAGGAAGATTAGGCAATTCACCATGTTTAAATTTTAAAACAGTAATATCAACATCGTGCTGAACTATTTGGTTTGAAATAAAAGCATCACCAACTTGCATTTTTTTATCTAGCCCGCCTGCAAGTCCAGTGTTTATTATTACAGATGGCTTAAAATGTTTAACAACCAATGTCGCACACATAGCAGAACTTACTTTTCCAAAAGAATCGCAGTTAGCAAGTACCACTTTATTTTTACCTATTTTACCGCTATAAAAAGAGAAAGATTTTTCTGTCTTTTTCTTTTCGTTTTTTAAAGCTTGTCTTAATACTTTTAAGTCTTCATTTGCAGCTATTATTGCTATCATATTTTCTCCTTTAATGTAAAATTACTTTTAATTTTTTCAATGTTGCTTGCGATGTCTTTTTATGCGATGCCATTACACTATTTTTCATGCTTTTATTACAAAGCCCACAAGTTTTTACTTTACCTATTTTTGGAATAATATCTAATATTAATTTCTTTGCAGTTTTAACATTAGTTTCCATAGTTTTCATCACTTTTTCTGGTGTTACATGGTCGCCTGGTCGCCAACAATCGTAATCTGTTACCATAGAAATTGGGACATAAGAAACCCCAGCTTCCCTTGCTAATTTTGCCTCTGGACTAGCGGTCATTCCGATTAAATCGTATCCCATTTTTCTATTTGCATTGCTTTCTGCTTTGGTGGAAAATGCAGGACCTTCCATTGCAACTAATGTCCCGCCTCGGTGAGCTTTAATTTTTAAAGCTTTTGCTCTTTTATACATAAAATCGCCAAGACAATTACAAAATGGATCAGCAAAAACCGCATGCCCTACTACTCCGTTACCAAAAAAGGTGTATTCTCTGCTTTTTGTTTGATCCACCAAATCGTTAGGGAAAACAAAATCTTTTGGAGCTAATTTTTCTCGCAAACTACCAACGGCTGAAAATGCCAATATAATTTTCGCACCCAAACTTTTAAGTGCATAAATATTTGCTTTATATGGCACTTCGGTTGGTAAAAATCTGTGATCTCTGCCGTGTCGTGCGACAAAGGCAACTTTTACGCCGTCGATTTCACCAGTTTTAATTTTATCCGACGGCATACCAAAAGGTGTTTTTACAATAATATCTTTTGCCTTTTTTAAACCTTCTACATTATATAATCCGCTTCCACCAATAATTCCTATCATAATAATTCTCCTAAAATAAATTTACTATTAAATTGTACAATAAAATTATGCAGACAAATAAAATTTCATATACAAAAGAGGTCTGGGTAATAGCAGGCACAAATGCAATTATCGCTTTTGGGTATGGTTTATCCATTCCATTTTTCACTATTTATTTAAGTGTAGAAAAACAACTTGCAGCAAGTTTGATAGGTTTAATATTAGCTTTCGCAATGGGGCTTACCGCAGTAGGAAATGCAATAAGTGGCGAGCTGTCTGATGTTATCGGTAGAAAAAAAGTTATGCTTATTGGCTTAAGTTTGACTTTTGTTTTTATCAACCTAATTGCACTTTGCATAAAACTTAATACCCACTACTTATGGGTTATTATTTCTTACTTTTTAGCATGTTTTGCAATGAGTTTTTTTCGCCCAAGTTCAAATGCATATATCGCCGACACAGTTGCACCAAACAAAAGAGTTCAAGCGTTTGGTGCTATTAGAACTGGTTTAAATTTTGGTTGGGCAATTGGTCCTGCTGTTGGCGGATATTTTGCATTAAAATCTTATTCTCTAACTTTTAGTATTACTTCTTTATTTTATTTAACCGCATTCTTTGTGATTTTAACAACAATCCCAAAACTGAAAAAAATCACAAAACAAACAAAATCAAATTTCACAGATACTTTATCCTGTTTAAAAGATAAACGATTCGCGAAATTTTGTTTATCGGCATTAATTATTGCTGCTGGAATGAGTCAACTTTTTGTTAGCTTACCCCTTCATGCAACAAATTTTTTAAATATGCCAAGCAGTTATGTCGGACTATTACTTTCTGTGAACGGAGCGACTGTGGTTTTATTTCAAATTTGGATGACAAAATTTACCAGTAAAATCAGAATAACATTAGCAATGTTTTTAGGTTGCATTTTATTTGCGATGGGCTATTTGACAATTGGTTTTTCCAATTTTATAGGAAGTTCGAATGTTTGGTTATTTGGGTTTACTGGCATATTTTTTATAACCGCATTGGGAGTAATGTTCTTTTCTTTCGCTGAGACAGCAGTTTTACCCGGCACACACACATTGCCAGCCAACATAGCACCTGAAGGCAAAAAGGGTAGATACATTGGTATGCAAGGAATGGTGCATCAAGGTGGGATAGCATTTGGGATACTTATCGGCGGGTTTATGGTAAATTATTTTAGTGTAATTTGGACACCAATACCATGGATAGTGACCGCAATTGCGGTATTTTTCGCCGGTTATGGAATTTTAAGATTAAAGAAAAATTTAACTCTTAAGGAAGAAGGGTTGGAGTAAAATTTATTAACAAAAAAAGCAACAGCGTGAAGCGAGGAGAAAACAGGCAGGTTCGGAAAAATGAACCTACCTGTTTTTTGTTTTCTGTTTAAATGTTTGAATAATCTTCCCGTTAGGGTGCGAACAAATTTTATTTGTATAGCCCTCGTTCCTTATAAGGAACGAGGGCTTTTGTTAAAGCTAAAAGCTGGCTAATTAACATTAGTAAAACTAGTGTTATGTAGTTTGCTTAAAGAAAATGTCAGGTGGCACTGCCACCATACAATGGATACTTTTGGCAAAACTCCGCCACCTGCTTCTGTATGCCCGCTAAATATCCCTCATCATCATGATGTGCCAAGGCATCATCAATAAATTTCGCCACCTGCATCATATCGCCATCTTTCATTCCTCGTGTCGTAATCGCTGGTGTGCCAATCCGAATTCCACTTGTAATCAACGGCTTTTCTGGGTCATATGGAATCGTATTTTTATTGACGGTAATACCTGCTTTATCAAGACACTCTTCAGCAATCTTTCCAGTCAACTTTTTCGGTCGCAAATCTACAGAAAGCACATGACAATCTGTCCCGCCGGAAACAATCCGATAACCCAAGTTTTCAAGCTCAGTAGCCAACTGGCTCGCATTCTTCTTAACCTGCTTTTGATATTCCTTAAATTCCGGTTTCAATGCTTCACCAAAACATACTGCTTTACCTGCAATTACATGTTCAAGCGGTCCGCCTTGGTTGCCGGGGAACACGGTTCGATTCACAGCTTTTCTGTGTTTTTCTTTACACAAAATTAATCCGCCTCTTGGACCTCTCAAAGTCTTATGAGTTGTCGTCGTGACGATATCAGCATAAGGTACTGGCGATGGATATTCTCCCACCGCTACCAAACCCGCATAATGGGCGATATCGCACACTAAATATGCGCCAACTTTATCGGCAATTTCTCTCAATCTCTTCCAGTCAAAAATTCTTGAATAGCTTGATGCACCCATCATCATTAACTTTGGTTTTACTTCCATTGCTACTCTTTCGGCTTCGTCATAATCAATCATTTCGGTTTCTTTGTCGACCAAAATTGAACCCACTTTGAAATATTTACCACTAAAACTTAATGGATGCCCGTGGGTTAGGTGTCCGCCATGATCAAGCGACAAACCCAAAATTGTATCACCCGGGTTAATTAAGGATAAGTAAGCCGCGATATTTGCTTGTGTACCACTATGTGGCTGAACATTCGCATGTTCCGCCCCGAAAAGTTCTTTTGCTCGCTCGATTGCTAATTTTTCTGTCACATCTACATTTTCGCAACCGCCATAATATCTTCTACCCGGGTAGCCCTCTGCATATTTGTTTGTTAATACAGAACCTTGTGCTTCCATTACAGCTTGGCTTGTAAAATTTTCTGATGCGATAAGTTCCAAATTATTTTGCTGTCTCTGATATTCAGCCATAATAGAATCGTATACCGCTTTGTCTGATTTTTTTATTTCTTCATACATATTCAACACCTCTTTAAAATTTAATATAATATTCCTATATTCTAACATAAAAATACGGAGAAAAAAATGAAGAAGCAAACTAAAAAAGATTTATTAAAAACTTCTATTAAACATATTGATATCAAAAAACATAACTCGCTAAAACTACTTGAAGATATGGGTAAAATGTCTTTTACCGCGAGGGATTTATCCCGAGCGGGTGATATCTACAACATGATGTTAAAAGATAAAAAGTGTAGCATTATTTTGTGTTTAGCAGGCTCTTTATTTTCAGCAGGACTAAAAGATATTGTTGTAGATATGATAAAAAATAATATGATAGATGCCATAGTTTCAACAGGTGCTAATATCGTAGACCAAGATTTCTTCGAAGCATTAGGTTTCAAACATTATAAAGGCGATCAATATGGTTCCGACGATCAACATCTACGAAAGCTAGCAATTGATAGAATTTACGATACATATATAGATGAAGACGAACTTAGAATTTGTGACGATACAATTATGGATATCGCAGATAGTTTGCCGAAAAAAGCATATTCTTCGCAAGAATTTATTTGGGAGATGGGAAAATTTTTAGATAAAAATCCAAAGAAAAATAAAAACAAAAACAGCATAGTTTATCAGGCATACAAACATCATTTACCTATTTTTGTACCAGCATTTTCCGATTGTAGTGCTGGCTTTGGTTTAGTGGCACATCAATATAAGAACCCGAAAAAACATGTCGCAATAGATAGTGTAAAAGACTTTTTAGATTTAACTAAAATCAAAATCAAAGCCGGCGAAACCGGTTTGTTTATGATTGGTGGCGGTGTACCTAAAAACTTTGCACAAGATGTAGTTGTATCGGCGGAAATTTTAGGTAAAGATGTTGCAATGCACAAATATGCAATTCAAATAACTGTCGCCGATGATAGAGACGGTGCATTATCTGGTTCCACATTAAAAGAAGCTTGTAGTTGGGGTAAAGTTGATACAACTTTTGAACAAATGGTATATGCAGAAGCAACATTGGCAATGCCATTAATTGCAAGTTATGGTTACCATAAAAAAGCTTGGAAAACTAGAAAGAAAAACGAATATGTTAAATTTTTGAAAACAAAATAATAAAATATGAAAAAAATATTTTTAGCAATTATTATAATTTTTTCAGCAACAAATATCTTTGCAAGAGATATCGATACCTTTTATAATTATAATGCCAAAAATAATTCTCGTTCCTATTTTATAAGCTTTAAAGAAGATACAAAAAATTTAGATATCATACCAATTTATAGAAATTATACAACCGAAGATTTTACAAATTATCTAAATAAATATGAACTTAAATTAAGATACAAAACACCTACTCTAAACTATGTAATTTCGGGTGCTTATTTGCCAAGAAGAGAAGATTATAAAGGCTCTTTTTATCAACTGGGGCTGGAGAAAAATACCGAAATTAAAAACACCCCCCTAACCGTGTGGGCTTTTTTGGTTCACAGACGTCATGAAAACTTTGTAAATTCGTTAAATATACCGCTGGCAACACCGTACAAAAATAATCAGTGGGACGCGCGGGTAGATTTTAAATTTAATATAAAAGGCTATGTTCTTGATTTAAGATATGTCCAAAATTTTACCTATGCAAACAGCATAACAAACACCACCAGAGATCCTTTGTGGGTTGAACCACCAACAGGCAGAGACTCTGGTTTTTTAAACAGAGCATTTACTGCTAGATTTCTAACAAAAAAATTAAATAATTGGAAATTTAGGGCAACATATCAACATGTAAACTATAAAGGTCAACGAAAATATCAAAACGATATGGAACTTGGCTTCTTTTACACAGCCATTAGCAATGTAACTTTATATTATATGGGTAAAACCAAAGGTATCGACGGAAAAGTGATAGATGGCGACAATGGATACCGTTCTAAATTTGGTTTAAGATGGTTTTTCTAAGCTAATATTATTTAAATTTTGAAACACTTGCATATTATTATATAATAGTCTAACAAGGTTTAAGACTCGCAAAAAAATCTTTTATAACGGCAAACAAAATTATGGCTAAAAAAAACACAATATGGTTTTCACCAGAAGCATCTTTATTACTTTTACTTGCAAGAGTTTTAGTAAGTTTTGCATTTCTTTATTGTGCTTTAGGGGCTTTGCTTAATTTTTCAGTTTTAATAACTAATACAAGTAGTTTAGGAACTATATCGTCTGAAATATTAGTAATTTTAACCTTGCTTTTTTTTGTAGTAGGCAGTATGTTTTTAGCTTTTGGCTACAAAACTAAACATGCATGCATTATGTTAATGATAGCTTTATTACCTTTTATTATAATGTTTTTTTCAACCGTAACAGATAAGCTCGCACTTGTTGGTTTACTACTTGGGTTTGGCAGTTTAATACCATTTTTTATTTTTGGTGCAGGTGATATAAGTATAGATGCACAAAAATATCTTCAGGGCAAAGATACAAAAACTTTAAGAAAAATAAGCAGATACTAAAATAAGGATTTCATCATGGATATGTTTGACGACACAAAAGATACACCCGAAATAAAAGAACCTCAAAGCCCAGCTACAAAAAAAGAGGGAGGCGAGGCTCTCGCCCCTGTGGAAACAAAGCCAGTAGAAATAAAAAAAGCACCTTCTTCAGATCATGCTTATGTAAATTTGGCTAACAAATTTAGACCTCAAGGTTTCGAGGAAGTTATAGGGCAAGAAGGTATCAGTAAAACATTATCCAAAGCAATAGAACTTGGCAGAATAGCACATGCTTATATGTTCTACGGACCAAGAGGTTGTGGTAAAACAACCACTGCAAGAATTTTAGCAAAAGCATTAAATTGTACTGGCACAAAAGAAAATAGAGCAACAGCTAGCCCATGTGGTAAGTGTCCTCAATGTATAGAAATTTCCAAAAGCTCAGACCTTGATGTCTTGGAACTTGATGCCGCAAGTAATACTCAAGTAGAAAAAATTAGAGAAGCAATTATTGATACCGTTGCACTTGCTTCAGTTCGAGATAGATATAAAATTTTTATTTTAGACGAAGTTCATATGTTATCAGCAAGTAGTTTCAATGCATTGTTGAAAACTATCGAAGAACCACCATCGCATGTTGTGTTTATTTTAGCCACAACTGAAAGACATAAAGTACCTGCAACAATACTTTCCCGTTGCCAAAGTTTTAGATTTAAGCCAATCTCTCACGAGGATATATCCGCTAGATTGCAACATATAGCCAAATCAGAAGATGTTTCTTTAAGTGACGATGCAGCAGAACTTATTGCAAGAAATTCTGGCGGAGCATTAAGAGATGCTCTTGTTTTAATGGACAGAGCAATTTCTTTTGTAGGCACAAAAATTACTGGCGAAAATTTAAACGAAATGCTTGGTGTAATGCCGAAAGAAATAATTAGAGATAGCATAATCTCCATAATTAACAAAGACAGCAAAAACTTACACGATATTTTTAATAACTTAAAAAAAGAAGGCTATGATGCGCATTCTTATTTAAAAGATTTAAGAAATGTTTTGGGCGATTTATTCTACTTCTCGCTAGGTACAACAAAAGAACCGCTTGAAAATAGTAAAGAAATAACTGCAAAAGTATCCTCTGGCTATCTTGCAGATTTAACAAGAAAAATTACAGCACTACTTTCTGAAATGAAAAATACAGATTTGCCATTTTTGGCAGTTGAAACTGGTATCTTTACAATTATGAATAGTAGTTTGGATATAGAAAAATTTGTTAAAAGATTAGAAAGTTTGGAAACTTCAACTGCCAAAAATGGCGACGATACCAAACCACAAGAAACAGTAGCAAAACCAGTGGCAGAACCTGTAAAATACGAAGCTAAAGAACAAGAAGTTCAACCTACTCCACAGGTAAAAGAAACACCTGTAACATATGAGGCAAAACCAGAAAATGTTAGCAACACTGGCAGTGCAAGTATGATGAATTTTCAACCTATGCCTGCAATGGAGCCACAAAAACAACAAACAACAGCTACTATGACAATAGAGAAAACAGATATTGGTGTTGGCATAAAAACCACAATAAATTCCATTCAAAAAGAAGCAGTAGAAACACCTGAAGACGACAAAACCGTCTGGAAAAAAATGCTTATTAACTTTTCGCAAACAAATCCATTCTTACACGAAATGATGACAAAATGTAGTGCAGAATTTAAAGAAGGCAATAAATGGCAACTTTCTTTTAACGATAATTTCTATAAAGAAACTGCAGAACGAAGAGAAAAAGATTTTCAAAATTTTGCCAAAAAAGTATCTGGTCAAAATATAAATTTCCAATTTATTTTAAACCCTAATAAACCAAGTGTAGAAGCAAACAAACAAATTAAAAATACTATAGAAGAAAATTCCAGTAAGGACAGTTTTTCTAAAGAACAACCCTTTGTAGATAATATGGAAATCTTAGCATCTGCAAATCCAGTCGAAGATATAGAAGTATCACAAGATGTAAAAGATATTTTAGATATTATCCCCGGCAAGGTTATAAACTAACTGGGCAGTGCCCAGCCACTTTTTGCCTTCGGCTAGCACAAAGCTAGTGTTATGTAATGTGCTTTAAAAAAGAAGGAGTGGGCTTCCCACATGAAGAGCTTAAATAGACTTATATCCGCATTTAGAAGACTGCCTGGTGTAGGACCAAAACAGGCAGAACGATTTAGTTCTTATTTTTTAAAAGCAAGCGAAGCAGAAGCTAACGAACTTTGTACTGCATTACAAAATCTAAAAAAATCCGTAAAATTATGTTCCAATTGTTTGAACTATTGCGAAAACGATTTGTGCCACATCTGTAAAGACGAGGCAAGAGACAGAACTTCAATCTGTATAGTAGAAAAACCAAAGGACATTGAACTCATAGAACGCACCAAAATTTATAATGGTTTATACCATGTTTTACACGGCACAATATCGCCGGTGAGTGCTAAAGAAATTGGGCATCACAAAATCAAACAACTTGCAGGCAGGGTAGATGCATCGGACCCTAAAATTTTAGAAATAATACTTGCCACCAATCCAGATACCGAAGGCGAAAATACCGCACTTTATATTGCAGATGTTTTAAAAGGTTCAGTAGAAAATATCAGCAGGCTTGGTTATGGTATGCCACTTGGCGCAGACATAGAATATACAGACGAATTAACATTATCTTATGCACTTAAAGGCAGAACCAAGGTGTAGTTTACTTCGTCTTTTTCGCAATTTTTTTATTTTTTATTCCTAAAGTAGGGTTCCCTCGCTTTGCTTCGGGTAGTTCCTACCTACTAGTCGTCAGAAAGAAATAAAAAAATTGCAGAAAAATACTCGTAAATTTGCAAAATTAAAATTTTTTGGAAAAAAATTATATGCACTTTTCTTATTATAAAAGATACCTATTTATAGCTTTAGTCTTATATGTTTTATACATATGTTTCCTCTACAACCCCAGCAAAATTCCTTCAAACAATATCTATCATAAAACACCTTTAAATAATGCTGTTATCGAGGGTAGTGTTTATTCCATTCCTAAAGAAAAACCGAGTGGTTTAAACTTTACGGTAAAAGTTTCTAAATTAAATGGCGAAAAAGTTTCTGGCAATATTTTAGCAAAGGTTAAAGATCAATCCATTTTAAAAGAAACCGTTTATTGGCACGATAAAATTATTATCAAAGGTAATTTAAAAGAACCTTTTTCAAGTTCTGCGCCAGGTAATTTTAATTGGAAAAATTACCTGGCAAATAAAAATATCTACGGTGAAATCAAACCCACAGAAGTTATCACCACAAAAATAAGTCCACTACCATTTAAAAGTATGCAGAAATTTAGGACAAGTATACTTAACTCTTTTGGCGAAGCATTTGAAGATGATAGTTATTACGCCATAATAAGTGGCATAACGCTTGGCGAGAAAAAAGATATTGATGACGACCTTTATATCGCCTTCCAAGATTCTGGGGCTATGCATTTACTTGTAGCCAGCGGTTCTAATGTAGGGTTCATCACTTGGCTTGTATATATGTTTTGTTTCATCATTGGTTTAACTCGACGAAAGGCAGCATTTGTAGCACTTGCTTTGGCAGGTGTTTATGCTATACTTGCAGGGGCTGATGCTCCTATACTTCGTGCTTATTTTATTACCATTGCTGCTGTGGCAGGGTTTTTGCTTAACCGAAATTCAGGTATTTTTCAGGGACTTATAATTTCTTGTTTCACACTTTTAATTTTAAACCCAAAAAATTTGTTTGATATCGGTTTCCAGATGTCTTTTTTAGCAACTATGATTATCGTAATTGCCGTTAACAATTTTAAGATTCCGACAAAACTGCCAAAAATTGTAAAATTTGTTTTGATAACAACAATGATATCTCTATCAGCACAATTAGTTTTGATGCCGATATTTGCAAATAACTTTTACAAAATATCTTTTATGGCAGTTTTGTCTAATATTATTTTAATACCACTAGCATCTTTAATTATGTTTTTAAGTTTTGCAGTTTATTTATTTTATTTGCTTCCGTTTGATTTCCTTTTTAATTTGATGGCAAAGTTTACAGAATTTTTTGTGTTTAGTTTTAAATTTTTAGTACAATTTTTTGCAGGATTTAGAATTTCGCACATAGAAATGTCCGCACTTGGCACAGGCACTATTATTGCTTATTATAGTGTGCTGTTTTTCGTCTATAACTTGCCAGATAAAAAGTTTAGAAAAATGCTTATAAAACCAACACTTGCTATTATATTTATAGCACTTGGTTTACAATTTTATTACAATCAAAAAACTTATGCTTACTTATATTCTTATGGATGGAATAATGGAGTGATAATTAAACATAAACAAAAAGTTTACTTGTTCGATCTGCCCGCAAAAGCAGAAGCTATGAAAAAAACAGTGCTATCTTTAGGTAGCAAACATGCTGAAGCAATTTTCTTAACAAATAATAAACGAGCTAATTTGAAACATCTAAACGAACTCTCACAAGAACTAAAAATAAACAATGCTTATGTTCCTGCTTTTGCGGACAAAACTGATACAAAATCCACTAAAATAAAAGTTGGCGAAAAGTTTAAGCTCGCCAAACTTGATATTGAAGTTTTAGGAAGCAGAAGGATAAATGTTAAGCAAGAAATATATCACCCAACATCATTAAACGAAATATCTTACGATATCAAGTTTGGCAAGACCGACTTTTTAATATCATCTAACTGCTATTTCACAACATTAGATAAGAAAATATATTATCCGAAGAACGACGAGATTAAAAAAATAAAGCTATAAATGGTAAAATATAAGTATGAAAAACTTAATATTAGCAATAATTTTCATATCAGTAGGTTCTACTATTTCCGTTGCAGAACAGGTTTATCCTGTAGCTGCAGAAGATGGTTCTACTTATATAAAAAAGTGGTACTATTGCCAAAAAATAGAAAACAATTTAGATAAAAAAATATTTGAAACATTAAGAGCAAACGGTGTAGAACCTATCGCTATAAAACCAACACACGGTTGTTCTCATTTACAAGACATCGCTTTGTTTGACAAAAAAGGTAATGCTCTTTTAATGTCAGACGAGCTTATAAATGCAAGACAAAAAAATTTAAATGCCGTAAAATCTACTTTTTGGGATGATGCACCAAATACAAAACCAATACATATAACTGAAGATACATTTCCAAATTTTAGAAAAATGACACACACTTTTGTAGAAGGTGGTGGACTAATATCTGGTAAATTTGCAAATGGCGAAACTTATGTAATTATAAACCAAGATAATTTTAAAAACACAACCAAAAATTTTGAGTTAACAAAATCACAAGCAAAAGAAAAAATAGCTAAAGACCTTGGTATAAAAACAAATAATTTATTTGTAGCACCTATGGGATATCACTTAGATTTATATGTTTACCCTCTACCAAACGGTACATTATTAATGGAAAAGAAAGAAAATAGAAAATCTAAATTTGCTGATGCTTTAGAAACAGAACTTAAAAAAGATAATCGTTTCAAAATAATACGTGTACAAGGCATCTTTAGTACAAGAACCAATTTCTTTAACGGCTTTAGTGGTAAAAACAATAAAGGCGAAATTTTCGTAATAACAAATAAAGCAAAAGATGATAACAATAGACATACACCAGAATTAGAAAATTATTGGGCAAAGATACTTATCAAACATAAAATAAAAAGAGAAAATATTTATTTCTTAGGTTCTTACCACTCTGTTGCAGGTATAGATTGTGCTGGTGCAATAAGTCCATAAAAAGGATATAATAAAACTATGGATACAGTATTAATTTTAAATTTTTTTATAGCATTAATAGCTATTATAAACCCAATTGGGAACTCTGCCTTCTTTTTAGAGCAGGTTGAAACTCAAAATACAAAAGTTCAAATAGCAACAGCATTTTTAATTTCGATAACTGTATTTCTATTACTTATTCTATTTTTTTATAGTGGCACAAATATTTTAAAATTCTTTGGTGTAAGTATGCCTGCATTTAGAATTTCTGGTGGGGTAATATTATTGATGATGGGTATCCGTATGATTCATGGTTACCACAAAACATCAACAAGAAAATTAGAACTTGGCGATAAAGAAAATAATTTTACAAAAGCTAAAAAAACACTTTCCAATATTCTCGTACCGATAGTAATACCTATATTAGTTGGTCCAGGCACAATAACAACAGTAATATTATATTCCAACCAAACAAGAGGCATCGCAACAGATATGGGTATGATAGCTGCTATGGCAGGTGGTGCTACAATAGTATTTATAATGTTCAGCTTTTCTAGTTGGCTTTATAAAATTTTGGGTGAAAATGGGTTTCAAACATTTATGAGAATAATGGGTCTTATAATTTGTGCAATAGCAGTTCAATTTGTGATAGACGGCATTGCAGATCTTGTACCAGGTGTAATAAACACTCAATTTACACATGGTGGCTAACTTTAAATTTCTTAAACTATTAATTAAATTTTAAATATGATAGTATTTGTAATACAAATACAATTGGAGGACAATTATGTCAAAAGCAGACAAAACAAAAGCATTAGAACTCGCTATGAGCCAAATAACAAAAGATTTTGGTAAAGAATCAATTAGAAAATTAGGTGAAACTGTAGATAAAAATATTGAAGCAATATCAACCGGTGCATTCTCGTTAGACCTCGCCTTAGGCGTAGGCGGAGTGCCAAGAGGCAGAGTAATAGAAATTTACGGTCCAGAAGCTGGCGGTAAAACAACCCTAAGTTTACATATCGCTGCACAAGCACAAAAAGACGGTGGCACTGTAGCATTTATAGATGCAGAACATGCACTAGACCCCGCATATGCAACCAAAATAGGTGTAAATGTAGACGAACTTTTAATATCTCAACCAGACAGTGGCGAGCAAGCATTAGAAATTACAGAAAAATTAGTAAGAAGTGGTGCGATAGATTTAATCGTGATAGATTCCGTGGCAGCATTAGTACCAAAAGCCGAAATTGAAGGTGAAATGGGTGCAAGTCATATGGGTTTACAAGCAAGATTAATGTCTCAAGCATTGAGAAAGCTAACAAGTGTTTTGGCTAAAACAAAAACCTCAATAATTTTTATCAACCAATTAAGACAAAAAATAGGTGTTATGTTTGGTAATCCAGAAACCACACCAGGTGGTTTAGCATTGAAATTTTATTCTTCTGTAAGAATAGATATAAGAAGAATAGAAAATCTCAAAAAAGGTGATACCGTTATCGGCACAAGAGTGAGAGCAAAAATTTTGAAAAATAAAGTTGCACCACCATACAGACAAGCAGAATTTACAATGTTGCATAGTGAAGGGATTAGTAAAGAAGCTTGTTTGATTGATATGGGTGTAAAAGCTGATGTTATAGATAAAAGCGGAAGCTGGTATTTATACGGCGAAGAGCGACTTGGACAAGGTCAAGATAATGCCAGACAATACTTAAAAGACAATCAACAATTAGCAAGCGAAATTGAAGATAAACTAAAAGTGCATTATATGGATCATCATTACAAACCAGCTACAAAAAAAGAAGCTAAAGCTGAGAAAAAAGAAAAAGTAGCAACAGCTAAAAAATAAACTAATACTTTAGAATTATCAGTGGAGATAAAATGAAAAAATTAGGAATTATTTTATTGATGGGTATTTTCTTAGTTGGATGTGCTACTGCTCATAAGATTAGCAGAGTTGAAGTTGGAATGACTAAAGAAGAAGTTATTGCCAAAATAGGAAAGCCTGTAAGTACAAGTGCAACAAAAAACACAGAATATCTCAATTATAGACTTTCAGAAACAGGAGATGATGCTTTTTATGGAAGAACTAAACCTTATTATGTTCGCCTAGTTAATGGAAAAGTGGATTCTTATGGGTGCCTTGGAGATTTTGATAGCACAAAAGATCCAACTATCAATGTCAATACTGATAATCAATCAGATATAAATGTTTCTAATAAATCTGATCTATACTCCGAACTAACAAAATTAAAACAACTTTTAGATCAAGGAATAATTACTGAAAAGGAATATAATAAAGAGAAAAAAGAACTACTTGAAAAATATTAATATTTCAAAATAAGCTTAATTTTAAAAAACCCTTAGCCAAACATGGCTAGGGGTTTTTTATTAAAATCATCTCAAAACTGATTTTTTTTCATATCCTATTCAAAATACTCGTAAAAAATTTATCAAAAAGTTATGCAAGTTTTTCTAGTTCTTCAGCTTCTTTTATAGTTGGTTGTATAAATTCAAATTTTGATTTAGTTTTATTAAATATCCATTTTTGAAAGGATTTATCCAAATATTTTTTGTTTGATAAAACATCTTCATATTTTATCAAGACTAAAAAATAACATTCATAATTTGTTGTTACGGGATTAATGTTTTTTAACCAAGAAGGCACACACCCGCTCGGCGGGAAATTATTAGGAATTTTTTGACTACAATCTTTTACTTTTGTTATTTTATTAGATTTGGGATCTTTGTAAAATTGTAATATTTTTATTTCATAGTTTTTAGCAGGAATTCTTCCTTGGTTTATTGTCCACACTGTGTGTGTAAAATTTCCGTCATTTTGTTTATCAAATTCGGTTTTTTTTACAAATAAATAAGGTCTTTTGTTTTTTTGTGCCTCATTAAAGCTTCTAACGGTGTATATTATTGTAAAAACCGCACTTCCTACTAATAGAATAGTGGATCCCAATTCTATTAATTTAATTGTTTCTGGTGTCATCTAATATCACCTCAATTTTATTTTTTCTGTTTATTTATTTCTTTTTAAACTTTAGGTGCAATCTTTAATTTTAAAGGTGCTTCTTTATACATAGCTTTTTTTACTTTCTTTGCTAGTTCATCTAATGTTAATGCTCTCCGATCTATTACAACTATCTTATAATACTTTGTCATTGCTATACCTAATTCATCATTGCCTTTAATTATCTCCCAAAAGTTTTGCATACCCTTTGGAGTGCTGGTTATATCACCCTTAAATATAGAAAATACTTTATTTACTCTCTCACCTAGCTCTCTTGCATTAAATGTGCCTATTTCTATGCCTATGCTTTGCAAGTCTTTTTTAACTGCATAACCCAATGCCTCCTCTAACCATTCTGTTAATACTCTTTTTGATACAAATCCATTGTATGTTTTCATTTTGAAGCTTATAAATTTGTTTATATAGTTTTCCATAGCAGATTGCTTTAATAAATCATCGATACTATCAATACTACTATCCATACTATATCTTAAAGCATCTGTTATAATATCGTCTGTCCCTTCCTTAGAAAGACTTTCAATTGCTTCCTTAAAAGATTTATATACAACTTTTAAAATAAATTTAGCAGGTATTATCGGTAATGGTGCTGATACCATTTCTTGTTCGACTCTTGTTTCTACTAATTTATTTAAAGTTTCAGTAGCATTAATACCACCTGATACTAACATTAAACTTGTTGTTAAAATTATTAATTTTTTCATTTTATCTTCTCCGGTTTTTTTAGTGTTCTATTTATATTTTAACTATTACAGTATTTTCGTACAAGGTACTTTAGTACTAGTGACAACTAGTACTTTTGCACTATACAGAAACCCTTTACTAAGTTTGTAGAGGTTTTTTATAAAAAATATGTATAATATAAAATATGATAAATAAAAAAGCTTTTTCTCTAATGGAAATTACGGTAGTGGTATTGATAGTCGCAATACTTGCTGCAATAGCACTTCCTAAATATATGATATCCAAAGATAAAGCTCGCATTAATAGTTTAATGGTACTAGGTAAACAAATCAACAATGCACTGAATAGAAAAAGCGCAATAGATACCGCTACTACCAGTAATGTTTTGGATGTGTTAGATATAACTTTTCAAAAAGCTGATGGTACTGGCAATTGTGACGCAGAGTGCAGGATAAAAGTATCTGGTAAAACGTATCAGGTCAGTACTCGATTAAATTATAATGGCGTAACTGGACGAAATTATACTATCTTTACCTGTGTTGATGATACATCTTTTGCAGCCTTATTAGTTCACAGCACAAAATCTGCTGCTTTTTTTGATTATAAATTCAACCTTAACTGTTTTACAGAGTATTTTGGAAATACTCCAGATTCAGATAGATGCAGAAAAATAGCAAGAAGTTTTGGCTCAGTTTGTGCAGATATTGATGGAGTCTGTTATTGGTAGCGAAAATAATTTTATTTCTTTTTAAACTTAGTTTGTAGAATTTTTGAAAAAATGTTCCCAGAGGGAACGAGTATTTTGAAATGATTTCCCCCTTTTAAAAAAGTGGGAAGTAAAGGGGGATTTCTTTTCTTAATAAAACAAATCCCTCCGTATTTTGTGTCGGCTCCACAGAGTCTGTGTCCACGACCTTTAAAAAAGGGAGAAATTTTACTTTTTATTTCTATCATTACTATTGAAGTTTTGTCTTCCTTTTCCCTATTATTCCTAGCCGTATACAAAGTGGCTCAAAAAAACTCGGACCATTTAATCCATCTACCTGTAAAATTTCAAATTTTTCTTCTATAAGCTCAATTGTTTTTTTATAATCAAATCCTTTATGTCCACCAACCTGTCTTGGTATTTTGTTTGGTTTGCCAATACTTACTAATATAAATTCCTTAAAAGTATGTTTTTCAGTTGGATAAAAAATAATTTTTTTAATTATATATTTTATAAAAAAGGATATTCCACTTTCTTTTGGTATGGTTATAAAAACATATTTTGCATTTGCTAACATTTTTATATATTTTGCTAAATCTTCGTCTGGCAAATGTTCCAGTACTTCCATTGCTATAGAAACATCAAACTCTTCAGAAAGTTTTATAAGAGAAGATGATTCTATTAATTTAATATTTGTGTTTTGTGTTTTGTGTTTTGTGTTTTTGGCAATATCAAGACCATTTTCCCAATTAGCATCTATGCCTAAATAATTTTTTACTTTTGGTAGATAATTCAAAGTTTTGGCATCATAACATCCCAACTCTAAAACATTGTTAACATCAGGACAATATTTTTTTATATTTTTAGATAACCAGATAAATCTTAGTGTATGAATGTTTTTTATGAAAATATTTTTACCAAACAATCTTTCATTATAATCTTCCATTATATTATCTTGCCTTCTTGAGTAATTTCGAAACATGGTTTGGCAACATGCATTCCATTTCGCCACCCATACTATATACTTGCCTTACAATAGATGAAGATAAATATGTGTAATTAGAACTTGGCATTAAAAATACGGTTTCCATATCTTTATAAAGTTTCCGATTGGTATGTGCTATTTGAAATTCATATTCCAAATCCGACACGGCACGAAGCCCACGAATAGCAGTTTTTGCACCAACTTTTTTCATATAATCTACAAGCAAACCAGAAAATTTATCCGTTTTGACATTTTTCATACCTTTTACCGATAAATCTATAAGTCGCTTTCTTTCAATATTGGTTAAAAGTGGTGTTTTGTTTTTGTTTATGAGAAGAGCAACTATAACTTCGTCAAAAATTTGACTAGCTCTTTTGATAATATCTATATGCCCGTTTGTGATAGGATCAAAACTACCCGGATATACTGCTATCGTTTTTGTTTTTTTCATACTAATATTATATCTTTTTTTGTGCAACAAGTGAAAATTTGATAAAATGTATTTACTGTTCTTTTCAATAAAGTCTCACGAAAGTTAAGTTTGAATCGTATTTTCAATTTATACGAGGACTGAACGAACGACGAGTACATTCAGCGAATACTGCGAAGCAGTAGCGGTACTCGAGAGAGTGAAAACGAAGTAGAAATTGAAAAGACGATTCAAAATGGTGCGGTAGCCAAGTGGTAAGGCCGAGGTCTGCAAAACCTCTATCGCGGGTTCGATTCCCGCCCGCACCTCCATTTTTTACCCAAATACATCAAATATATTCTAATTTACTTAAAATTTTGATATAATTTATATAGAGTGCATTTTAATGCGGGTGTAGTTCAATGGTAGAACACTTGCCTTCCAAGCAAGATACGTGGGTTCGATTCCCATCACCCGCTTGATTTTACAGCGAATTTTATATTTTTTCTTTGTTCTTTTGAACCTCAAGTACCGCAAGTCCTACGGACTTTACTTCGTATGTACTCTTCGGTTCAAAACGCCTCGAAAAAATTTTAAAATTCTTGTAAAACACACAAAAATCTTGTAAAGTGTGAATGGTAAAACACATAAAGCCCTTGTAAGGTGTGTGTGATGAAAGACACTCGTCAGTTGAGATTTTGCAACATGCTGGGATAGCTCAGCTGGTAGAGCATCTCCATGGTAAGGAGAAGGTCGTGGGTTCAAATCCCATTCCCAGCTTTTTTTACTTCGGTTTTTGACAAATTTTTTTGCCTCTTTTTGCTCAAGTACTTGAACTCGCTTTGCTCGTTCGTTCCACTCGTACTCTTCGCAAAAAGTCGGCTTCAAAATTTACACAAAAACCTCGTAAAAACAGGTAAACGATAGAAAATAAAATTTTTAAACAGAAAAAAACGACAGATAACATACGGTGGCAAAGAAGTATCAGCAAAACAAGTGTTATGTGTTTACGAAAACGAGGAGAAAAAGAATGGCAAAAGAAAAATTTGATAGAAGCAAACCACACGTTAATGTAGGGACAATAGGTCATGTTGATCATGGTAAGACTACATTAACAGCAGCATTAACAGCAGTACTAGCGAAAGAAGGAAAGAGTACAGCTAAATCGTATGCAGAT
>Ga0233431_1000612_pt1 | contig 74843 bp, 76 predicted proteins | sample SI_118_April2016_FD_179867 | JGI IMG/M metagenome (GOLD analysis project Ga0233431, IMG submission 179867) | Seawater microbial communities from Saanich Inlet, British Columbia, Canada - SI_118_April2016_200_MG | ecosystem: Environmental > Aquatic > Marine > Inlet | place: Canada: British... | reverse complement strand
AAAAAAGTTGATTTACTAATAGCTGGAAAATTCGGTCCAAATATGGAATCTGCATTAAAAGAAAGAAAAGTTAAATATAAAGAAAGCACAGGACTAATTAAAAATATATTATAAATATCGTGATTAAATGAAAGTCTTAAAATTCGGAGCTATCTGGTGTTCTGGATGTTTAATAATGAAACCAATATGGCAGGAAATTGAAAAAGAAAACCCATGGCTTCAAGCCAAGTATTATGACTTTGATCAGAATAAATTCACAATAAAAAAATATAAAATCGACAAAGAACTACCCATTTTCATATTTCTAGACAAAAACAACAAAGAGTTTCTCCGACTAAGTGGTGAAATATCAAAAAACGAACTTATAAAAATCATCAATAAGAATAGAAATAGATAGTTGACATTATTATGAAACGGTATTTTGCTATTTTCATCCTAGCTATATTTCTATTATCTACATTTAGTTATATCGGATTTTCAGAAGATATAATAGAACCAGACACTGATGAACATAAAGTTCATATTTATTTTTTCTGGGCAGAGGGATGTCCACATTGTCATGAAGAACAAATATATCTAGACGAATTAGTAGAAACAAATGACAACTATATAGTACATAGCCTAGAAATGACGAAACACCCAGAAAATGCAGAACTTCTAAAAAATGTCGGAGAAAAACTAGGAATAACTATTGGTGGAGTGCCTTTCACAGTAGTGGGGGAGAAATATGTAGTTGGTTTCAGTAGTAAAGAAACAACAGGTCCATTGATAGAAGATATTATACAATGTAATGTAGAAACCCACTGTCAAGATGTTGTAGCAGACTTGATTACACCATACACGCCATCTGGATCAGTAGGTAAACACCCAGAAACAATCACACTCCCAATTTTCGGAGAAATTGATACAAAAACAATTTCTCTACCAGCATTAACAATAATGATTGCAGCTATAGATGGTTTTAATCCATGCGCAATGTGGGTATTGCTTTTCTTGATATCTCTTCTACTGGGCATGGAAAATAAAAAGCGAATGTGGATTTTCGGAAGTATATTCATAGCAGCTTCTGGATTTGTATATTTCCTATTCATGACAGCTTGGCTAAACCTATTCCTATTCATTGGCTTTATCCTATGGGTAAGAATCGGGATTGGACTACTTGCCCTCTACGCAGGTTATCACAATCTAAAAGAATATTTAACAAACAAAGCTGGAACATGTAAAATTACAGGAGGAGAAGGTCGACAAAAGATTTTCAATAAATTGAAAAAAGTCGTCCAAGAAAAACACTTTTTACTCGCGTTGGGTGGAATAATAATTCTAGCATTCGCAGTTAATTTAGTAGAACTGGTTTGTTCAGCTGGATTACCAGCAGTGTATACCAATATACTAACTCTGAGTAACCTAGCAAGTTGGCAATATTACACTTATCTAGCTTTGTATATTTTCATTTTCATGCTTGATGATTTGTTTGTATTTTTCATAGCAATGAAAACAATGCAGATGACTGGTATATCAGCAAAGTATAGCCGTTACTCACACCTAATTGGTGGAATAGTAATGTTGATTATAGGAATCTTAATGCTTCTTCGTCCAGAGTGGTTAATGTTTGGATAGGATTTCGAACGTAACAAGCTATAAACAATTTCACTATAAAACAGATATAAATTATTCACTATTCACATCAATCTTCAATCCGAGCTTCTGTTCGATTTGTTTAATCCTCTTCCCACCACTTCCGATAATCCTAGGCATAACTTTCTTAGGAACAGTTATTGATATTTTATTATCAGAAACAATTTCCACATCTCGAACACCGTACTTAGCAAGAGCTTTCATAATCCCATGTTTAGCATACATATGAACAACATTTTTAGTTTTTTTGTCTTTACCAGTTTCTTTCACTGGTATAACAACTGTCTGCTCACCATAAGTATAGATTTCAAATTCTAAATCATTAGTTTCAAAATCTCTCACTTCAACAACTGGCCTAGCTAAATCATCGTCATTCATTCCATGTGGGCATTTAACTGTTAACGCTAAAGACAAAACCTTATGCACTTTTCCGTCTTTTATGTAAGCAATTGTATCAACAACACTAGGAATAATTCCTAAATCTATTTTCCCAATGAATCTTTGAACAGCTTCAATAGCTTCTGAAGAATGAACAACTCCGATCATTCCTATTCCCGCTAACCGCATATCAGAAAATACTTCAAAGTCTTTTATTTTTCGAATTTCGTCAAAAATTGTATAATCTGGACGAACTAATAATAAAATCTCAGCTGTTCGCGCAAAACTTTTTTCCAACGGAGCATATTGTGTGATTTCTTTTGGTACTTGCAAATCACGTGGACTCTCCATTGTTTTTACAATTTTTCCTTTTTCTAAAAAGAACTCCGCAATTGAAGCAGCAAAAGTTGACTTACCGCTTCCAGGCGGACCAGCAACTAAAATTCCCTCTGCTTTTTTAGCAAATCGATCTTTTAATTTATCAGAAAGTTTGTAATCCTTCAAACCCAATTTAACAATAGGTCTAACAGCAGTTATTTCTGTTTTCTCAGAAAACGGTGGAATAGCAATTGCAATTCTCATTCCGCGCATCTGAATAATAGTTGACCCACGACCAGACATCTCAAAAAATGCATCATTCTCATATTTCGCACCATCCAAAATCTCTCTACGTATATCATCAACATCCTCAGCTGTTAATTCTTCTTTTCCGATTTTCTCTAACTTAAACTTTCCAGGTTTTCCCCGTTTAGCTAAAGGAACACAGCCTTCTTTCAAATGAACAGACATTGTATCCTTTGTAAAATATCCTTCCAATTTAGTTAGATCAGCTCTTTCATAAGAATCAAAATACTGAACACGAATTCCAGAAGCTTCAGCAGCTAATGCCTGTGGCATATCACAAGTTACTAAAACCGCATCTAATTTTTTAGCAGCTTCCTGAATTAGCGCATCTATACGCCCACTTTTAGCAAGTCTAATATCATCATAACTTGCTTTCTCACCATAACTCTCCACTGTAATCCCATATTCATCTGATTTATCACGAAGTTTTTTTACTTGTTCTAATCCAATAAATCCAATATCTAACCCACGAGCTGTTTGACTTTGTAATTCACCCATAACTAATTCATGTAAAATAATCTTCGCACCTTTCAATTTTCCTTTAACACACAAAGAATTAACCTTTCCATGAATAATTGCAGATGTATCAGGAAGAATTCTATCTAACTTTACGTCTTTATTCTTAGGTTTTCTCTTATCTCTTCTAACTTTCATGTGCAACACCTCATAAATTTATCCAGTTGCACAGGCTGTTCAACAGCTCTTTGTTCAATTTTGAACATCATTTTAACGTCACCTCTTTCCGAAAAAAGCAAGTGTAAACTCGTTTTCTCTTTGAGTTTGTTAACCCCATAAAGTATTTAAATACATATTTTTACACACTTCAAAAGATATGCAATTGTCGATCTATTCCACAGTATCAAAATGCTTAAATACCCTAAAATTTTATTTTGTTTATGCAAAGTATATGTCCAGAATGTGGATCAGAAAAAGTTAGAAACGGGTCAGCAGAAGTTATTTGTCAACAATGTGGATTTGTTCTAGACGAGGCAATTTTCACAGGCATTTAGAAAACATCTTACCAGACGCCCATTTATTTAGACAAAATAATTTACTAGGTTTTTAATTAAAACTTTCTTTTCATTACCACTTTCCATATTCTTTACAACCACTTTTTTATCTTTCAATTCTTTAGGACCAACTATAACAACAAAAGGTATTTTTTTCTTAGAAGCACACTCCATCTGCTTCCTGAAATTGCGATCCATAACATCTATTTCAATTAATACCCCTGATTTACGAAGTGAATCAGCTATAGATATAACATTCTTCCGAACATCATCATTTACCCCAGCAACAAAAACTTTTTTCTTACTAACATTAAACATTTTTCGCCTTTCCATCTCATTAACAATTCTTTCAAATCCTAAAGAAATTCCAACTGCTGGTGTGGATTTACCACCAAACTTTTCAACCATATTATCAAACCGTCCACCACCGGCCACACTTACTTTCCCACCCAGAGAAACCTCAAACACACAACCAGTATAATATTCCAATCCTCGTATCAATGACAAATCAACTTTAACATTTTTCAAGAAACCTAAAGAAGCCACTTCCTCCATTACATTCTTAAGTTCTTCTTTACCTTCCAGCTCCGGAACAATCTTCCCCCCAATAAATTTCAAAATCGATTTAATATTTTTCTCACTTACTTTCTTTTTCTTTAACTCAGAAGCCACCCCATCCTTACCAATCTTATCCATTTTATCTATTGACCGGAAAACATCAACAAAATCTGTTATTCCCAATGAAACTATAAAACTTTCCACCAACTTCCGATTATTTATCCTAATTGTAAATTCTTTAAAACCTAAATTTTTCAAAACATCACAAACAACTGAAACTATCTCAGCATCTGATTTTGGAGAAGAGCTTCCAAAAATATCAACATCTGTTTGTTGGAATTCTCGCCATCTATCTTGCTGAGGTCGATCATATCTCCAAACTTTCCCAAACTGGTAACGTTTGAATGGTTTAACCAAATTAGGATTCTGTGCAATAAACCTAGCAGTCGGAACAGTCAAATCAAATCGCATTCCCAATTCACGCCCACCCTGATCCTTGAAATAGTAAATTTCTTTCTTTACTTCTTCCCCACCACCACCTTTCGCTGCCAACAACTCAAAACTCTCCAAAGCAGGTGTGTCCAGCGGCAAGTAGCCCCACTTCTCGAAAACTCCTCGTATAGTATCCAGCACTAGTTGACGCTTCTCCATCTCCTCAGGAGAAAAGTCCCGCATGCCTTTTACTGTTTGAAAAGTTTTCATAATATCACCTTACATTTTCGTGAATATAAATCATTCATAACTAACTGAAGTTTCTCTATTACCACATCCTCGAGATCTTTTCTAGGTATACCAATTCTGATATACCGATCATCCATACCATAAACTCTAGAATCCTTTATCAAAACCCCAAGTTCTTTCATTCCAACTATTATCTCACTGGCTTTTCCTCCTGTATCAAAGACATCTAGAACCAAAAAAGATGTCTCAGTATCAATGACTTTTATTTTTTCTATTGTTAATAATTTTTGTTTAAACTGTTCCCTAGCTAAAACAAATTCATCACCTAGCTGATCAGAATATTCGATCGCAACAGAACCTGCCTGAGCTAATCTGTCCAAAACAAATGGATTACAATTAACCAAAATACCCTTCATAGCAGAAATTAAATATTCAGAACCAACAGCATACCCAATTCTAAGTCCAGCTAAGTTCAAAGTTTTTGAAAAACTTCTAAGAATAATCAAATTATCATATTTTCTAACTAAATCAACAGCAGTGCTTTTACAAATACCATAATAACATTCATCTATAACCAAAAGCCCAGAAAATCTTTTCAGTATCTCTTCTATTTGTCTATTCGTTAATAATAAATTTCCAGTAGGGTTATTTGGATTAGCTATATAGATAGCTTTGGTATTCTCACAAATAGCATCCATTAACTTATCGAAATCTAAACTAAAATCATTCTCAAGTTTAACTTCTCTAACATTCCCACCCATCAATTTAGCTGTAGACGCATAGACAGGAAATGTCGGTGGGGTGATTATCACAACATTATCTGGATCAATAATAGTTCTAGATAACAAATTCAAAATTCCATCTATCCCATTATCAACAACGATATTCTCAGCAGGAAAACCAATAGCTTTAGAGATCCTATCAATTACTAAATATCCCATAGGACATGGGTAACGATTCATCTTATCCAATTCTAAAATAATGTTATTCTTAACACTATCCAATATTGGTATAGGGTTCTCACCCCAAAGCAGGTTAACTACATTATCCGACATATCAATACGTTTACCTTCTTCCCACGAAAGTAAACCAACACCTCTAAGTGATTTTCTTAATATTTCCATAAAAGTCACCTAGAGTTTCTAACCTCATCCATCTCAACTGAACAACCACCACAAGTACTACAACCACTAAGCTTTCTACTAGATGGCTCAACCCCATAATCTTTCATTATATCTATAGCTGCACGAGCAGTCTCAAGATATATTCTTGGATTAGTTGGAAGTTTTTTTCCAAACACAGCACCACTAATTGGCTTAAATGGTAATGGAACCGATGTAACACCACCTCTAGCCAAAAACTCAACCCCATTCAAAGTAGATTCTGTAGGTTCCAATCCAACTATAAGAACACTATATATTTCCAGACCAAAACAATCTGCAGCTCTAAATGCTTTCATATAATCTTCTATTGGTATATTTGATTTTGCTGGACAAACAACTGATCTACGCCTTTTATTGAAAACTTCTATATTCGACATAAAACTAGTTGCACCTGCATCAGCAATGTCACCTATAATTTTCACATCTCTTGGTGGAGAAACCTCTACTTCTATTGGTATATTACACATTTCATTAATAGCTGACACGTATGGGACATATTTTTCAATACCACGATTTTTGCTAATAGTGTTCCCACCAGTTAGTGTAACTGTAGTGAATTCATTTTCTCTATATGCCATCCTAGCAACCTCTGCAAAATCAGTAGGAGTAACGTCCTTTGGTTTTCTTTCTAAAGCACAGAAATTACATCGACTACCCTCCTCAATATATGAACAAGATTGGTATCTTTTTCCACCTACAGTAATTGTAGGTATGGCTCCCATCAAATTTCCAAGTTCATTCTGTAATATTGAAGATGCTTTCTTTCCATTCACATCAACATTAACCCATTCAGGTGCTGACATTGGATTTACTTCTGTTATACGTGTATCAGCTATAGCAAAATAGAATTTTTCATCATATCGAACAATTCTCACTGGAGAAGCTGCTTCATTATCTTCAGGGCAAGATATTTTCTGAACAGATGCAACTTTTCTGAGATCTAAGCCATAATCACTACCAAACGTCAAATTAATTCCAACATTTCCTGTTCTTTTTTCTATTTTGTCTGTAGTTCCTGTAGTTATTTTCAAAAGTTCATAAAAAGTTTTCTCATCTGCACTAGCTCCACAACAAGCTACAAATGCATTTAATTTAAAAACATCTTTTCTTGAAGGAGGACCATCTATTAGATAAGTCCTGTATATACCTAGATCGCTAAATGCATATTTCATATTTGCTTCCATAACTTGTTCTTGATAACTTGGTTTTGTGAACTCGTCCACCACTTTTTTCTATATCATTCATTAAAATCTCCTCCTTTCAATTTTTTTACTAAATGGGGCCGCGACCGGGATTTGCACCCGGGACTTGAGTTCTCTGTACTTTTTTGGTGCAGCTTTTTTACTTTCAAACACACAAAAAGGTGCCACAGACTCAGATGTTGCTGCTACACTATCACAGCCATTACTAGAAAATTCAAAAACAGAAACTATCCCATCCACGATTTGAGAATTCTGTCTAATACCAACAGGCACACCAAACCGCCCACGCTCATCTATCTTTGTAGAAAACACTTCCCCATCTATCTCTACCCGAACAACAGAACCATATCTAAGCAAAAGTTTTTTCCTTATCCTAGCAGAAATCAACGCACGGCCTTTTTTGTCAATACAAGAGATAAATCTAATAGAAAGTTGTTTTCTCGATGTGAACTCGTTCCCCTCTTGTACACCTCATATTTAACACCTATAACATTTGGTGCTCAAAGCACCTATAGATTAAACTCGTCTCTACACCATTTAAAGATATGTGGGAATCCGTGTTTTCCTTAATTTTTTGATTAATCTTTTTAGACAAACTCAAATCATAAAAAGATTATTTAAACATTCCCTCCCCTGTTCTACCATGATAAACGGCAAAGTAACATCAGGCATAGGACAAGGCAAACAATTCATGTCCATACCCGAATACCTTGAACAATTTCAAAATAAACTAGGATTCTCTCCATTTGCTGGAACACTAAATATCGAAATAGCTAAACAACTGGTTCTCGACAAGCCATTTACAACCATTAACGGTTTTGAAAAATCAGACAAAAAATTCGGCTATATTAAATGCTTTAGGGCAAAAATAATATCAAATACTAAACAAGAAAACGTCATTATTATCGCCCCTGAAAAAACACAACATTCTAATAATATAGTAGAAATTATCCATGAAAAAAACCTCAGAGAAAGTCTACATTTAAATGATGGAAACAGAGTAAAATTAGAGGTATTATTATGATAATTGGAATCGCAGATACAATGTTTGCTCGGGGAGATATGGGTAGTTTAGCTGAGAAAACCATTAGAGATAACATTACTGCAATAACAACTAAAGATGATAATTCGAGCGAAGCAGACTATAGAATAGTTAGATATACTGTCCCTGGTGTAAAAGACCTACCAGTCGCTTGTAAAAAGCTATTTACTGAAAGTAGCTGCGACATTGTTCTTGCTTGTGGATATGTCGGCGCTGAGCCAGTAGATAAGGTTTGCGGACATGAAGCATCTGCTGGAATCCAAGCAGTTCAGCTTTCTGAGGGAAAACACATAATCGAGGTATTTGTCCACGAAGATGAAGGCACTGACCGAAAGTTAACAACAATAATGCACAACCGAGTTGTCAAGCACGCACTAAATGTTTTAGAATTACTAAAAGGTCAAACTACTCTCCAACAAAAAGCAGGCACTGGCGAACGCCAAGGCTGGAATAATGCAAGTAGGTTGAATATTGATAATACCGACTCCGACCCAAATTCTCCAAGGAGCTATAAGATAGGAATAATTGTTTCTGAGTTCAATCGAGAAATTACTTTCGGTATGAGAAATGAAGCCACTCGATATTTAGAATCTCTTGGTCACACATACAAAATAATAGAAGTACCTGGTGTATTTGACATGCCATTAGCTATCAAGAAACTCTGCAAATCCACAGAAATAGACGCAATAATTCTTCTAGGTGCAGTAATCAAAGGCTCTACTAAGCACGACGAAACAGTTGCCAATTCAACAGCTACATTAGCATCCCAATTAGCAGTTCAATACAATAAACCAGTAACTTGTGGAGTTATAGGCCCAGGAGCTAACTGGGAACAAGCAGAAGCCCGTAGCTTAGATTATGTAAAACGTTCTATAGATGCTGCTCTAAAAATGTTAGACATTTAATTATTCTAAATCAGTTGAACCAAAAATATTTCCAAACATATTAGTTAAAAAGTCAACTATCTGTTGCAACACACCTTTAGTCTCCTTCAACTCACCCTCAATATCAAAACATTTCCCATTTGAACAAAAGTTAGTTGTACATTCGTAATTGTTCTGACAAATATCATCAACACTCTGCTGTGGTTCCCAATGATTCTGAACACCACAATAAGCAGGTATGTCTTCCAGTACTAGCCTTATTCCGTATGGAAAACATTTCTCACCAATACCACAACCTGAATCACATGGTTCACCTACAGGTGTTGCTTTTATCACATTTTCCATAGTTATACTACAAACAACAACCTCACCAGTACAGTCACATTCTAAAGGACAACCAACATCTAAAACAACTTCAACAGATTCATCCAGAGAAGAAATACACACACCATCTTTACATCCATTAGGACATTCATAGAGATCATTTACAACAGTTGTACCAGCACAATACAATTCTCTCAAAACAATATCACCATCACAATAATCATCAGTAGGTCCAACAATACCATCTGAATGATAAGCTGTTACAGTACCTTTTACATTATAATTCTCACCACCATCAGTATCAACACACCTCCCTGTCTCTCCACCATCAGTATCAACACGCCTCTCTGTCTCTCCACTTTCTTTGAGACACGCACCATCTTTACATCCATACTCACATTCATATGATATAGATTGACCATTTCCATTATCAAGACAGTATCTCTCATCAACAAATTTTAGACCATCACCATTCCACTTACCATTAGTAATGCAAATACGCCCCTCACTTTCACAAGTAAGTCCGTTTGATGAACACCCATCTATAAAAGTACCAAACCTATTTGTTATCTCACCATATTCATAATAATCTTTACCATTGTCTGTCTCTGAACATGTATTAGTATTATCTTCATTATTGTCTTCTAAAAGCTCATCAACGCATTTCCAACTATTATCAACACACGTCCATTCTTCATTTTCTAGACAAGAAAGATAATCAACAACTCCTTCAACACATCCAGAAAGATCAACTTCAGTTATTTCATCCATAGAAATCGTATAGATTTTTTCAATTCTATTGTTTTCTTCATTAGTTTCATCTATTTTATTGTCAGAATCAACTAAAAGAATAAAACTGTGTCTACCATCATCAATATAGATATTAGAAGAGTCTTTATTTTCGTCAATATCTAAAAATATATCATTAAAATTAATAGAATATGTAGAACTAGCTGGAATTGTTTTAGTATATTTTTTAACAAGATCACCGTCTAAATACAACTCAGACGTTACTTCAGTTGGTAAATTGCTAGGATTCTTAATAGTATAGCCAACCCATATTCCATTGTCATATTCTGCACTTCTAGATATTGTAAGAAAATGTGGAGTTATATCAATAGTATCTGGAGCAAAAACCAAACCAGAAAACAAAACAACAAACAATAAACTAGCTAAAATCAATTTATTTCGCATATCTAAATTAGTCAGAAGAGCCTCTTAAATGTATTGATTTTATTAAACACCTCATTTAAGAGTTTTTATAACATATTTATCCTATTATTAGATGTGGTATTATGGAAAAATATGATTCATTCAAACTAGAACAAGCTATCCGAACAAATTGGAAAAAGATAGATCTAGCTAAGAAGCTCAAAGCACTGAGAAAAGGAGAAAAAACATTCTATTTACTGGACGGACCGCCATATGTAAATGCACATCCTCATATGGGACATTTGAAAACTACCACTTGCAAAGATATATGGTCAAAATTAAAATTAATGCAGGGATTTGATTCTTGGTTACAACCTGGCTTTGATTGCCACGGCTTACCAATAGAAAACAAAGTTGAAAAAGACCTAAACCTAAAATCCAAAAAAGACATAGAAAAACTAGGAACACGAAAATTTATCTCATTATGTTTAGATAAAGTACTTGACAATGAAAGCCATTGGCTTAAGATTTACAAATTACTAGGAAGCTGGAGAGGATTTTACGAACCATATTTCACATACAAACCATATTATATAGAATCTGCATGGTGGACACTAAAAGAAATGCACAAAAACGGGCTTCTAAAAAAAGGTAAGTTAGCTATTCACTGGTGTCCGAGATGTGAAACTGCATTAGCTGGTTATGAAGTTTCTGATTCTTACAAAAATGTAACTGATACAACAATTTACGTAAAATTCAAGATCAAAGACCAAAAAGATACATACTTAATCGCTTACACAACAACACCATGGACATTACCAGGCAACGTAGCATTGGCTGTTGCCCCTAAAGAAAATTATGTTAAAGTAGAGACTAATGGGGAATTCTACATTTTAGCTGAAGCATTAATAGAAAAGGTAGCTAAACTTGCAAACTTCAAATACAAAATCATAGAAAAATTCTTAGGAGAAACACTTGATGGAATTAAATATGAACCTATACTTAATGTGCCTTCTCAAAAAATGTCTGATCGCGCCCATAAAATATATCTAAGTGTTCCTATAATGAAATTCAAAAAATACAAAAAACACGAAACTGGTGCTAGCGACAAAGAAGAATTCGATCAATTTGTTACTGTAAATGATGGAACAGGAATAGTTCATTCAGCACCTGGACACGGATCTTCTGATAATTTCTTTGGAAAACATTACAATTTAGACGCGGTTTCTCCAGTAAATGAATCTGGTTGCTTTACTAGTGACGCCGGAAAATACGAAGGAATGTTTGTAAAAGACGCAGATAAAATAATAATACAAGATCTAAAAGATCAAAACAAACTTTTGTACACTGGTCATGTAACTCACTCTTATCCTCTTTGCTGGAGATGTAAGTCTCCATTAATTTTTAGATTAAGTGATCAATGGTATCTTTCTGTTGATCCAATAAAAGAACAAATGATTAAATCAAATGACAAAGTTAATTGGATGCCTAGCTTTGGTAAAAAAAGATTTGAAAACTGGTTAATAGAAAGAACAGACTGGTGTGTGTCTCAACAACGTTATTGGGGAACACCACTCCCAATATGGGAATGTGAATGTGGAAAAATACATATATTTGGTTCATTAAAAGAATTACAGAAGAAAGCTATCGACTTTCCCAAAGATATAACTGACCTACATAAAGATACCGTTGACAAAATAAAAATAAGATGTAATTGTAATCGCGAAGTATCAAGAATTCCAGATATATCAAATGTCTGGTTTGATTCTGGAATAGCACCATGGGCATCATTAGGATATCCTCACAAAAACAAAGAACTATTTGAAAAACTTTACCCATGCGACTTAGTAGTTGAATCACAAGATCAGATTCGCGGTTGGTTTGACTCAATGATGTTTACTTCCATAGGAACTTTCAAAAAACAGTCTTACAAATCCGTAGGTTTAATGGGATGGGTTTTAGATGAAAAGGGAATAAAAATGAGCAAATCAGTAGGTAATGTTATCTGGGCAGAAGATGGATTAAAAGATTTAGGTGCAGATGCAATCCGTCTATATTATTGTTGGGAAGTTGCACCATGGGAAGTACAAAAGTTCTCTACACGAATATGTGGAGAGGTAAAAAGAAATCTAAATATTCTGTGGAATTTGCATGAGTTTTATAAAACTTATTGTAAAATAACTCCTTCAAAAAGTTCACCAAGAGGTATAGATAATACTTCAAGCAGTAAAAATGGTAGCATGGAATTGCAGAAGAACGCTGATACCCCTGCTATAGAAGACAAATGGTTAATATCAAAAATGAATTCAGTAATAGAAGATTATACCAATCATTTAGAAAAATTCGAATTTCACTTAGCTGGCCGTACAATAATGGACTTCATTATTAATGATTTTTCACGATGGTACGTAAAATTAATACGAAATAGATTAAACGAACCAGCTGTCAGTACCACATTCAATTACTGCTTAGAAAAATGCATAAAACTTTTAGCACCAGTCACACCATTCATAACAGAAAAGATTTATCTAGAAAGTTTTTATAATATTAACTCCTCACAGAATTCACAAAGAGCTAAAGAAAGTATTCACCTAGAAGACTTTCCAAAATCAGATAAAAAATTAATAAACAAAAAGCTAGAAGGTAATATGAAAATACTAATGAATATTGTAGAAGCTTCTAACTCATTACGACTGGAGAAAAAAATACGTTTAAAATATCCATTACAAACACTAATAGTAAATGGGGAAAAGGATACACTAATACCTGTAAAATGTATTCCAGACCTGTTAAAATTAATGGCGAATGTAAAAGAAATAAAAACCAATGAACACGCTTCTAGCTATTCTGTTAAATTAAATTTCAAATCTGCTGGTAAGAAGTTCGGTAAAGATGTTAAAGAAGTTGCTAAATTAATAGTAAAATCAGATGCTAACAAATTAAAAATTGATATTGATAAAGGAGAATTAAAAATAGAAAAATTCTCTCTGAATAAAGATGACTTAATATTTACTTCAGAATACAAAGGCGATGGTAAACAGTTTGATGGTGGGTTTGTTGAATTAGACACTACAGTTTCTCCAAAACTAAAAAAAGAGTGGTTGGAAAGAGAACTAATACGAGCTATACAAACTGCAAGAAAAGAACTCAATTTATCAATAAAAGATAAAATCATAGTTTATTTACCTAAAGAACTGAAAGAATTTGAAAATGAAGAAAGAAAAGTAGGACCTAAAGATAAAAAGTTTTCATTTGAATTTGAAGGAAAGAAATATGATTTCGGAGTTGAAAAAGCTTGATAATATTTACAAGGAGCGAAGCGACAAACAAAACGCAAACTATAGGAGTGGAAAAAGTATGAGTGGATTAAAAAATTTACATTTCAAACCAGCTGCACATTTTCTAAAAAATGTAAAAGGTAAAGTAGGAATACTTTTCCATAAAGACGGCGACGGAGCTTGTTCAGCTGCGCAAATAATTCATTATCTGAAATCAAAAAAAATCACACCTGAACTTTTCTGTGGTGAATATGAAGAATCCGCTGTCGCACCATTTGTTTCCGCAGACTTAGACTACTACATAATTCTTGACATGGCAACTGATTTAATAGGAAATTGGTTCGGACCAATAGAAGGTAAACCAGTTTTAATCATCGACCATCACATTGCAAAAGATCTAACTCCTCTAGGATATGTTCACTTAAATCCGCGCTTTGTAAATCCAGAAGAATATATTTCTGCAGCAGAAATTGTCGGTGAACTTTTTAATCATATGAAATTACCTGGAAAACCATGGGTCTCACGTTTAGGTGGTGTATGTGATCGTTCAATTAAAATACAAGATGCCTCTGAACAAGAACAAAAAGCATCAGACATAATAGATTCTGTTCGCGCAGTACAAAAAGAAGAAGGAATAACAAAACTAGCAAAATTCTTAGCAGTTGCTAAAAACCTAGAAGAATTTCTTTTCGAAGATAAATTCCAAAAATCACACGAGCAACTTTGGAATGAAGTTGATAGACAAATTGGAGAATACGAACTACAAGCAGTAGGGGATATTAACTTTTTCGAACTTCGAGGAAACTTCTCATTAACTTCAATTTTAGTAAACCGTCTATTCGAGATTTACCCAAAGAGAACAATAATTGTTTACAGAAACACCCCACACGGTTATAAGTTTTCCGGTAGATCAAACAACTACGACTTAAGTGTAGCTTTTGAAAACGCTACCCGCGGACTAGGCAACGGCGGTGGACATCCAAAAGCCAGCGGTGGAAAAACAAATGATTTCGCAAAAGTCCGCAAGCGCATTCTAGAAGAATTTAAGAAACAAGACAAGAAAAAATAGTTTATTTATTCCCCTTACCAACCAATACCCACCCAACAATTCCCAAGAAAGCCAAAATAACAACAACCAACCCATACCATTCAGTTGAATACTCAACTCCAATATCCTGAACACCTACAGCAAACACACTAAAGCTCCCAGTCTTAGCTTTGAAAAGCAAAACATCTTCTCCACTCAAGTAAGTAGTCTCCAACTCAACCCATTCACCATTTACAAAGTGCAAAAGCACAACTTGGTCTTTAGCAGCCCCTTGTTCATCCATCCACTTAGCAGAAACCTCAAATTGCAAAACCGCTGACTCGATCTCAACATCTGTTTCAACTTCAATATATTGATAAACAGTATACACTTTTTTCGTTCCTTGAGCTTCATTGATTCTTTCCATCAACTGCTTAGAAACATTAAAGTGAACTTGCTCAACCTCAACACTACTAGAAACTCCAGCCCGAACCTTCCCACCATCCACCAAAGTCTCCTTAACAACATCAGGAGCTTCTGAATTTTGTTCAACTCCAACAGTAACTTCTTTACCATCCTCCTTAGAAACAATTAAAATCTTTTTAACAACAGAAACTTTATTTGTTTTATTATCTACAGAATCCCACAATTCAACTTCAAATTCCTCACCCTTAACAACTTCCTTAATAATGTTTTCTACTTTCTCAATTCCTTTTGGAATATCAACAACTGTTTTATTTTCATCAACTACATTATCATCACTCTCATCATTATCTATCCTCGAATCACAACCAGGATCATCCATATCAACAAGTCCGTCGTTATCATTATCAATCCTGTCCATACACTGATACAAAATTCCACCGTTGTCTATTGTTATATCTGTTGTTGTCGTAGTAGTAACTTCTGCAACTGTCAATGCTCTGGCAGTTGAATTACCAACATTTCCTGTTTGATCTATGCAACTAACATACCAACTATACGTAGCAATGGACAAGTTTTGTGTAAAGCTCTGCGCAACTGATTCAGTAATACTTGTATTTGTTTGATTTGAAACACCATCCAAAATAAAAGAACAATTAGAAACTATTTCATCTGTAGAATCTGCAACAGTATAATTGAAAACTATATTAGTTTCAGTAGTTGAAGCAGAAGCTGCCGGAGTTGTTAACGTAACAACTGGATCATCACTATCTGATACAGTAGTATATGTTATATTAGAACTTGCAAAAGCAGAATTACCACCGATGTCAGTACATACAACTCCCCATTGAGTAGCATCACCCACTGTCGTATTACCATAAAATAACTGACTAGTGTTTTTAGTTATTGACGTATCGGTTTCAAACAAACCAAAAATATAAGAACCATCCATTTCATATACACCAAGTCTTACATAAATTCTACCATTAGCTGTCCAATTTAACCAAGCAGATCCACTCCAATAATAAGTCTGATATGTATTTGCACCTGCAACATAACCAATAGCAAATTTAGCTGTATCATTAAATCCAGTTTTAATTAAAACATTCCCACTGGACAAGTTATGACTCTGGAAATCATGAGTTAACCAACTACCAGCAGTGTAATCAGCAAGAGTAAATGTATGATTAGTAATATTAGAACCTGGTTGACATTCTCTCTGATCAGTATCATTTGCATTACATATACTAATCGGTATATAATTTTCATCAGTAAACGAAGCATAGTAAACATAAACTGTCAGATTAGAATCATCTGTAAAAGTAACATCTGTATATGTTTTAGCAAATCCTCTACTATTCCCATTTGAATTAACACTAGAACCAATTACACCAGTATCATCAGTGAAATTCAAATCTATAGACAATGATGTATTCAAAGTACCATTAGTATACAATTCGCACTGAGTAACATTACTAGCATCAGTAACATTGAAAGTATAGCTGACATTTGTTAACGTTGCATTCTCAATTGGATACACCAAGGTGACTGTCGGTCCAGTAACATCATTTTCCTCACTCAAAATATAGAAATCAGTAAAATTACCCATCTCACCATTAACCTTAACACCATCTTCAGTATCATAAAAACCAGTCGAGAAGTTAAATCCGTCTATATACAAATCCCCATTAGCATCACTTGTAACATTTTTCCAAAAACCATCACTATTATTTATCATGTGCACAGTGCTGGCATGAGAAACTGACATATTAATATAAGCAGCTGGTTCGCCCAGATTAGGAATACCACTAACTTCCAACCAATATTCACCCACCCCTGTCTTAGTATAATTATAAATCGCAGTGGAATTTACATCATTAAAATCAGAATAATTGAAAAGTCTCAAATAAGTTACTCTAGCAATTCTTTCATTTCCAACTGAACCAGGATGAACACCATCGCTATATCCAAGAGTATCTGTTTGGTTATACAAAGTACGATTTTTATACATCGCTAAATCCCAGCGAACAAAAATCGCATCTTTTTCATTAGCTAAGTTCATCAGAGATTGTGTCGTTGCATTAGAACTCGTAGGATTAATACTACTATTAGGATAACCACCATAATCTGAGTGATCAGCATACATTCCAGCTGTCAAAACAACTTCATTATCATCTGTTTTCAAAAAATCATACATAGTTTCCATATCATCTGTTATCTGTTGAATTGTTCTACCTTGTGAAATATCATTTGTCCACCAATGCATAATATAATAATCAGCATCATACAATGTAAAATAATTCATCCTGTCAACAGAAGAAACAGCTGTTTGAACTTTCTCACCACCCCATCCCTCATTCACTACAACAGCATTAGGATGAATAGTAGCAAGATAATCATCAATATTAAGAGTATCTCGTCCATCGATTATAGAATCTCCCATCATAACTATCAAAGTTGCTGTTGAATCAACACCTATATTTCTAGCAGAAGAATTTCCCATATTTTCATTTGCATGCGAGTCATAACAACCAACTAACCAAGAATGTCCACCATCTTCTACCCCTGTAACATTTATCCAATTAGTTCCTGAAGTTACTTCCGAGGAATTTGAATCCTGTAGCGTTCCATTGAAATACAAACTACAATTTGTTATTCCTGTCAAATCTGTAACATTATATGAAAAGGAAATATTACCATCCTTATCATGGTATATACTATTTCCACCATCACCAGAATCTGCTTTCGGCCATATCTGAGTAACTACCGGCCCTACAGTATCCATTGCCAAAATTAAATTATTAATTGAAGTTGAATTTACTTGATGTGTTGAATTTGAAGCAGCACACATCCAAGTTACATTATTAGGTATATTGGTAACTGTAACTGTAAAATTCGAAGAATTTGCAGCCCCTGTTTTATCAACAGTAGCCTGCGGCAACCACTTATATTTTTCCTCATCAGAACCATAAATATATATTTCCGCAATATTGGTATCTACATTACTACCGCCATTATCCCTAGCAGCAGTACAATTTATCATCATATACTGGGCTTCAACAGAAGGAACTATTCGATCAATTTTAACATTATCTACAAGTCTACTACCTGTTCCATAATTACTGACATTAACAACTACATCCCATGTTGAATTATCCATAGAAGTCAAAATAGTATAATTTCTACAATAATAATCATAAGTTGCATATATTGTAACAAATTCAGAAACATTGTAAGTACCATTTAGCTGAAAACCCACAAAATACGGATATGTTTCATTAACAGTAAGATAATATCCCTGTGTATATGACAAATTGTCAGCATCAAAAGAATTATTGGCACACAGTGCATCATACCTACATCGACTTGACCATGCATTTGTAACATCGTCTCCATTATAAGAAACCAAAGTTTTCTCATCAGGATCGGTTATATTAAACATATAATATGCAGAAATATTTTGCAAGTCTGATCCAACATCTGTAGCATTACAAGTCAAGTTGAAAGTATATGTATCATCATATTGAACTCCATCAAACGGACTCTCTAAATCAGAAACTACCCCAAACACTATTATTGACACTAAAGCCAAAAACACCAATGAATAAATAATTCTCTTCAACATCAAACACCTAAAAATATATAACTAATTGGTATTTATGACTTTATAATTGTTTTTTTTTGAATTTCAATCAATTATCCATCTTCGCAACAATAAACCCGTGATCTTTTTCAAATGGATCCAACATCTTCCACTCTAGAATCTCAAATCCTTCTTTTTCCAATATGTCCACCTGCTGTTGTACTATTTTCCTCGGCGACTCAGTAACATCTATAGAACGTGATTTAACAGCAAGCATAAGCATCCCATTTGGCTTTAAAAACTTTTTACAATTATCTGCTGCAATCTGTGTCATCTGTCTATCTGCAATATCACAAAAAACCAAATCCACCTTCTCAACCCAATCATAATTTTCTGTCTTGCGCGCATCAGACATCACAGGAACTATATTCGTATATTTTTCTGTTAGGGGAAGTAAATTGTTAAAACATCGTTCAGACATTTCAACTCCATAAACGATTCCATCTTTACCTACAATTGTTGCTACGCGAGAAGCAGTATAACCATGTGCGATCCCAAGATACAAAACCTTCCATCCTTCTTTGAGATCAAGATGCATTCCCTTTACTATCGCTGCAGATAATTTACTACGATTAGGATTCCATTCACGAAGTTCTTTTCCATATTCATTAACAATTATCTCACTAAACGGATTATAACCAGGAATAAAGTTATCAGTAAATAATTTTCCTCTTACTGTATGAACATGTGGTAAACTCATTTTTCAACACCTATAATTTCTAAAAACTTATTTATGTCTTTTAGGTCTGATAAAACAAAATCTGCATCCATCTTACTAAGTTTCTCACTAGAATGTTGTCCAGTAGCAACTGCAATAATTTTAACACCTGCTTTCTTTGCAGCTTCAATATCATAAGGTGTGTCTCCCACAACAAAAACCGTATCAAATTCCATATTTGCCTCTTTAGCTTTCTTTATGGAAGTCATTATTATTCCATCTCGTTCAAAAGAATCTTCTGCATAACCACCAACAATAAAGATACCACCAAGACCAACATACTCAAGTTTAGAAAATGCAACTTTCATAGTGTTTCCTGTAATAATACCACATGGAATGTCTTCTTCTTTTAATTTTAATAATAATTTCTCCACACCAGGAAGAACATGTATATCATCACTACCAACATTAACAACATATAGATCCTCAAACTTCTTAAGAAATTTATCAATATTCTCTACTGTTGCATCTATTCCATGTTCTTTCAATATTACTTCTATAAAAGGTCTCTCAGGCAAACCACCATATTTCATGATTTCCTCTAGACTAATATCTATTCCAAAAAGTTGTTTTGCAACAAATACATGAACTTCATAGTCATATGATGAATCTGAACTCAATGTCCCATCTATATCAAACAAAACTAGAGGCTTCATCATCTCCGCCTCCACCCACCTCGATTCTTGCCACCGCTTCTGCGACCACCACTTCCACGATTACCACCACTATATCCACTTCCACCCCTACTAAAGTTTCCACGAGGTTTGTTTGAAACCGAACCAGAATCTTTTGTATTTTTAGGCTTGTCCTTACTTTTCTGTGCAAGCACAACATCACGTTTAACATGATAGTCTTTTAGTAATTCAGCACTTCGATCATCATTTGAATAATAATCCATTCGTGCAGCCATTGTACATTTGCTCGCCAACAACCTAGCTATCTTTCCACGTTTATCATGTGGCGAACCAGAAATATCTGGATGAGTAAACAAAATACCAAACTTAGGAATCTTCGCACCCTTTATCCCCTGTTTTTTTTCTTTCATAAATCTGAAAACAGATTTTTCACTGCCGAGAAGCTGCAATTTTGAGCTAGGCATTTTTGCTAGCCTTTCTAAAGTTCCAGCTTTTGATAAGAGTCTAGCTGCTAGCGTTCCTCCCAGCATCCCACGCAAATTAGGCATTTCTTCTTTCGTGGTTTTATCCAAATACTTTTCCATTACTTCTCTTTGTTTATACAAATTAGCTAAATTTTCAGCATAAGTTTTCAGAACCATCTCATCTTCTTCTGTCAACTCAACTCCCATACTTTCTTTAAAATCTTCAAAATTCTTTCTATGACCATATTTAGCAATTTTTTTAGCAAGTCTAAAATGATCTCTTAATCTGAATTCAGGATAATGTAATCCAAACCATTCTCGCATTCTCTCACTCATAGTATTCAAAATTTTATCCAAATCACCAACAGCAGAAACAACCTGAACTATTAACCGATCCTTTCGCTCTTTTGTTTTAATTGTTTGTCTAGATTTAGCAATTCCGATCTGCGAAAGCAACTTATTCAGATCAGCTGGCTGAACACCCTTTCCTATTGCAAGCATCCTCAAGTTTTTCTTCAAATAACCAGCAGCTGGATTTTGAGGAGAGCGATCTACTTCTTCTTCCCCCAATTTCAAAATCAACTCATCTAACTCTTCAAATCCTTCTCCCTGAGAAAACAGCTCCATCTTTTCAGAAATCATTAACGGATCTTTAGGAAATAGAACACTGTCTATAATCTTCCCATCTTTTAGTGCAAACACACCTATTGGACATATTCCTACATAAACTACCATTTTATCATCCTCCAGTCACAGCTTAATATTACTACTTGAAGAGCAGCTATACACAAGCTCATAGGTTAAGCATCATATCAACTACATAGCAGCTATGGCTAAACCTAAAGAATCCTTGCCCTGTAACCTTTATAAGTCTTAAATTGAGTTATTTGGATATAGAGTTGATGTTATGGGACGAATTAAATCAAAATGGATGAAGACTGTAGCTAGTAGATTAATAGAGGCACATCCAGACAAATTCTCAAAGGATTTTGACAATAACAAAGACGCCCTAAACGAACTAAATCTTTTCGACGAAAAACGCGCTAGAAATAAAATCGCTGGAACATTAGTCAAAAAGATGAAAAAAACAACACTTTAGATATTTCTATTCAAATCTTCAATGTGTTCTTCACTTGTCTTGGCTTTAACATATACTTCCTTTTCTTTGTCATAAGCAAGATTTACAAATTTTCCATCTGCCCCAACCTCATATATTATCTTGGGTATATAGCCTAAAGCATTTACCAACATATGTGGTGTACCATAAACAATATCAGCCACCGGCGTAATCATAAATCCAGGTTTTCCTGAAAAATCTTCTACAGATCCAAAATTCATCAAAGCAAAATTATATGTATTGTTTACCATACCAAGAAACAACACACCGATCTTTAAATATCGCCAACTCTTCAATGGGTTAATCACTTTTCTAAAAATACATACTTTTATCCTTTTGAATCCTACAAACATCATGACACGCAATATGGTAAAAGAGATTAGAAGATCCAATATGACACACGCAAAAAACTTAATTAATTTAACAATAGACAACCAATGCAAAAAGTATTCATTAAGAATTGCAAGGGAAGAATATAGACAATTGGTCACCAATTCAAACCATATCACACCATTCTTTATAGAAAATCCTGACAATTACAATCAATCACCAAAAATCAAAGAATTATATCTATACCGCACTGTTCTATCAAAAATGGAAAAACAAGAGAACTATCATCCAGGTTTAACTGAAACAATAATAAGTAACATGACAATCGGAAACCACACATACGTAAGAGCATATGAAACACTATCGGAAACCGAACTAAAACATGCTGGTGAGGTCATCCTATACTTTAACGAACATCTAGAAGAACTAGCAGAAAAATGGAAAAAGGATGCAATATTATACACAGACAAACCATCTAAAAAGAAAATAAAAAAAGAGTCGAAACCCGATATCATAAAAATTCTAGAAAGGCCAGGTAGCCCATTAGATTAACGCCAATATTAAAACCATTAAATACGTCGCACACAAATCTATTTCGTATACCAGGAACAATTTTTAATTAAACCTTTCGTTTTTTCGTAAACGTTTTTGAACCAATGAAACCCATAAAAAGGTTTATCCAATAAAAAGATTTGCAGGGGTCGCCTAGCCTGGTCAACGGCGCAGGACTCAAGATAATGTTTACCGCATCAGCGGCTATAGATAATCACTATAGATAATCTATAGGAAATCATGAGTATTGAGCAATTTGCTATGAAATGAGATATCCTGTTCCTTAGTGGATACGAGAGTTCAAAGAGCCTTTCTTTCTTCAAAGAAAGAAACCCTCGGGAAAGAAAGAACTTCAAAATCTCTCCCCCTGCACCATAATTTTACTTTTTGATTAATCTTTTTAACCCAATAGAACCCATAAAAAGATTACCTGCACCAACTTCTTTTTTCAATATCGTTTTTTCACCAATATGATAAATAAAAAAGGCACTTAAGTTCTTTTGCACCATAAGAAATTGTATGAATAATGAAAAATTACAGTATATGATGTCATTAACAAGACCGCAAGCACATGACTATGCTTCTGCTTTTCTGGTTTCGAGATCTTCAAAAGAAAGAAAAATACAAAAGGATTTCTTCAAAGAAAACAGCTATGCATCCTAAATAAATATTTCATACCCCATTTCTCTATCATGTTAACAATCCAAGATCGCGTATACGGAGAGCACACATTCACTTCTAAATTAATAATCGACCTAATCAACTCACCACAAGTACAGCGCCTAAAAGGAATATCCCAATTCGGCCCACCAGATAAATGGTATTTCAAAACCGGCTTTTCACGCTTTGAACATTCTATTGGAGTTGCTATCCTACTGGCCAAACTCGGCGCATCTATAGAAGTGCAAGCCACAGGTCTATTACATGATGCCGGTCACACAGCATTCTCTCACGTAGCAGACTGGTTATTTGGAAATCCAGAAGATGAAGGACTAAATGATCGCCTATATTATCAAACAATCTCTTCTGGTGAAATATCTTCAATTTTACGCAGAAATTCAATCCCTCCATCATCAATTAAAAACATAACAGATTTTCCAATACTAAAACGAAATATTCCAAACATGTGCGCAGATTCAATAGATTACTGCTTACGAGAATTAATAATCAATGGACAAAAAGAAAAATCACAACAAATCCTAAAAAATCTATCTGTTTTCGATGAAAAGATAATTTTCACATCTAAAGAACCTGCTAAACTATATGCAAATGAATTCAACAAATTAAACAACGAACACTGGACAGGCTGGAAAGCAGTTACAGTGTACACAATCATGAAAAGAATGTTCACACTAGCTTTGGATAATGATATAATCACCAGAGAAGATTTTTCCAAAACAGATCAGCACATACTAAACAAGGTATATTCATGCCAAATCCCTGAAATTCATGAAGATATCAAAATATTGGAAACCCAAACATACCAACCAGCTGAACATCCTAAAAAAATCCGATTCTGTGATCCAGAATTCTTACAAGATGAAAAATTAATTAAACTATCTCAAGTAGACAAAGAATTTGCGAATAAAATAAAAGAAATAATGGCCTAAAGCAGGCCATAAACTAAAAATCTTACAGATCACATGGTCTACAAGTTGCTCGTCCATTGTCTTTTGCTCTTGCACACGCATCTTTCAATAAAACAGATACTTTCTTATCTAGAGCTGTTGTAAAATCTCCAGAACATCTCATTCCAGTACATGCTTCTTTTACTTTACTTGTTACTACTAATGCCATATTTATCATCCTCCGATTTCATTGAGATAAATGTATGTGCATGTTAATGCACGAGGTATTTATCATCCTCCGATCATCATAATCAAATAAGCAATTATGCAGAATTTTTGATCTATGAGCCTATCTGAAACGATACATTATGTCTGTATCCAGCCTATTTAAACCTTTGCTCAAACATGTCCTAACAGCCCAATAGGCCAAGAATTTGTAGGATGCCACCATGTTTGATAAGATCTATAAAAATCGAGAATTCTGCCACTTTTAACAAACTTCATATCATCAAAACTTGTAAAAATTCCTTTGCTCCCAATCCATTCATCACAACCACACAATTCAGGTTTCACAGCTGGAATCTCTTTTTTTCCCTCTAAAATATATGCCTCAACTCTATGATGGCCATCCCTCACAAAATAACCTCCAACTACACCTCTAGAAACCAATTCATCCCGAACATTTTCAAGTGCATTCTCAAATGGAACCAGAACAATTGCATGACTATCCAAATCAATTCCATTTTTAATAATTCTCCTATACCGCATTACCCTATTTCTATACAATTCACCTTGAATTGGAATAAGTAAACCAATTTCATAGGACTCAACTTCCAATTCACGCAAATAACGAGGACCCGGAACCATAATAAAATCATCAACCTAATCTTTAAAACTTCCATCACCTATCTCATTCTATGGTAAATATAGAAAAACAAGCTGAGCAGTTTAATGTTAAGGGTATAGTAATAACAATGATCCTTAGCGCAGTAGGTTTTCTAACAGCCCTGACCTGGAGAGATGCAATAAAAATAACAATAGATGAATTTGTTCCAGCTGGAGAAGGGTTAACATACACATACTACAGTGCCATATTAGTAACATTATTCGCGATCATGATCACATACATACTAATAAAAGTTCGAAACGCAAATATAGTTCCTGACAGATATGAAGAAGTTTTTGCAAAACAAACAGTTGGCAGAGCTAAACGATATGCTAAAAAAGGCTCCCCATTACATATAAGAAAAAAGCTTGGAATTAGAAAATAATAATAGGAAATAGAAATAAAAAAATAGAAACGCTCCCATCGTCTAGTCCGGTCAAGGATCCGAGCCTTTCGGTAATAGCTGAGTCCAGATGGCTCCTATAGAAACTCGAAAGAGTTGAGGCAAATGCCTATGACAGAAGATAGCTCGTGACCTGGGTCCAAAACACCTTTTTATTGGTGCCCTTTTTATAGGGTCGAACAAAAAACGGCAGCGAAAAAACGTTGAAAAAAGCTGCACCAAAAAGGTTGAGAAATCCCAGTGGGAGCACCAATCACCTTTTTATTGGATCGAAAGTAAAAAAGCTGAACCAAAAACAAGCATCATTTATTAATATTCTACACGTGTATTCTAATAGTAGACAATCTAGGTTGTCCTATAGGAAATGCCGAGGTCGCCTAGCCAGGTAGGGCGCGGGCCTGCTAAGTCCGTTTCCGCAAGGATACGTGAGTTCAAAGGACCTTTTCTTTGAAAAGAAAAGCTCCAGCAAAAGAAACTAAGATAAGGTCAGAAGATCTCACCCTCGGCGCCAAACTTCTTCAGAAGTTTGGGGATCTGTGAAAATTGTTTCACTAGACTCCATAATATTTATTCGAAGAAGTATACGTAAAAACTAAATCTCTATATACTAGCTACACAAATTAACAACTATGTCATATCACTTATGGTTTACACGTGGTCCAGCCACTCGCTGTTCGTCAACAATAAAAAACGCTTTCAAGTTAGGAGCAACTGGCACCCGATTAACTTTTTCTTACGGCACACCTGCATTGCAATCAAAACGTGCTAGACGAATGAAAAAACTAGCTAAAGAAGTCCACAAGCCCTGCATGGTTGTCGCTGACCTCGAAGGAGAAAAATATAGATTAGGTTTATCCACTGGTCTGGATTACAAAAAACTAATAGCTGGACAGAAACTCAAACTAGTCTACAACGAAAAGCCAGCTGATTACCGAAAAGACAAACTCCATGTCCGCTCAAAGGATTTTTTCAAGATGAGCAATAAAGGAAACATAATAGTTATCGGAGACGGTTCTGCATATATCAAACTAAAAACATTAGACAAAAGGAAATTAGAAGCTACAGCAATAGTAGCACATGGAGGAACAATAAATCCTAACCGTGGTCTAACTATCCAATCTTCTAGCTTTCAACCGCGAGCACTAACTGAAAAAGACAGAAGTGATTTGGATCATCTACTAACAGAACCTGCTTTTGACGCAGTAGCTGTTTCTTTTGTCTCAACTGCAAGCGATGTAAAAGAAGTTAGAAAAATAATCAAAGCTTCTGGAAGAAAATTAAAACTCATCGCAAAAATCGAAAGTCGACCTGGTATAAAAAACATCACTGCAATAACCAGAGAAGCTGATATGGTCATGGCAGCTCGAGGAGATTTAGCATTAACATATCCATGGGTAGATTTACCAAAAGCAGTACAAAAAATAGCAGCAGCCTCTCAAAAACAAAAAAAGCAATGGATAGTTGCTACCCAAGTAGCTGAAGGACTAGAAAGATTTGGATTCCCAACCCGACCAGAAATATGCGATCTAGCCCACTGGGCACAGACCGGCGCCGGAGCTTTACTATCCTCAGAAACAGCATTCGGTCCAAGACCCCTGCGCGTAATCCAATGCACAAAGATCATTCTCGATAAATGGTACAAGAAGCCGTAACTCAAACAAAACCACCATCGTTTATTTATACTTTAGACCCCCATTACATTTACTTTAATATTTACTCCAAACCAAATTCCCGAAGGAGCTATAGATATTATTAATTTTTTGGAGGATGAATAATATGCCAGTTAATGTAAAAACCTTGTCAGATATGATCGGGAAAGATGTTTTCACACAAAGAGGAGTTTTCGCAGGAAGAATTTCTGATGTACATGTAAATTTAGGAAAATTCAGAATACACTCACTAGCCTTAGATGTTGGTAAAAATTCTTTCCTATCAAACGTAATAGGAAACAAGCGTGGAGTAATCATTCCATACCAATATGTAGAAAGCGTAGGTGACGTAGTAATAATCAAACATGTAAATGCAAACATGCCTGCTTCAGTTGCTCAGCCAGAACCAGCACAAGAAAACGCTTCCCCTTTTAGTATGTTCTAAGCACCTTTTTATTGGGTCGAAAACAAAAAAGCTGCACCAAAAAATAATCAAAAAGTTTAATCAAAAACAAAACCCGCCCTTTATTTATTTCCGGGTAGGGTATAGATTTCTTCTATGGATAAGATTTTTCTCTAGCTCTCTTTATCTCAGCAAGCACCTGCCAGATTAACTTTGAAGCCAACCTTGCATAAATTCTATTCAATTGTTTACCAGTCTCATCTTCAGGAAACGGTGTAAATTCAACAAAATCTACAGCCACAATCCTATCAGCCACAGCCCGCACAGTATCTATCACTTGTTGAAAATCCATCCCATTTGGCTCTGGATTACCAACTGCCAAAAATTGACTAGGGTCTAAACAATCAAAATCTATCGAAAGATAAACACTGCCTTTCACTTGCTTCAGCTTTTCAATATTAGAAACTTCAATTTTATTATCCTTCATATATTTTTCTTCCACTGGACCAAACACCCGCTGACCAATCAAGTGAATTTTCACACCTTCTTGATGCACACACCAAGTAATATTTTCTTGTGAAAGAGTATTAGGTGGATGTTTCATCCATTCACCTTCATGAAAATCTTTTGGATATAAATCAGCATGCGCATCTATCACAACAAAGTTTTCAGGTTTCAATGCCTTAATCGGTCCTAAAGAAATCGCATGACTACCGCCCAGAGTAACCAATAATCCAGTTGCGTTTTTTACTTTCTCAGCCACTAGCGGAACTATATTTGCTGATTCCTTAGGTTCTACATCTCCCAACTCCTGAACCTCAGTATCATAAAGATCAACACCGTTGATATTGATTTCAGTAGTTTCACTAAGCAATTCCCTTCTAATCATATCCACGCCTTTATTAGCCCCACCTCTAAAACATTGATACTTATCCCATTTAACCCCTAGAATCGATATTTTCATATTTTTTATTCCTCGTAATCATATTTATATAGGACAGTCCAGTAAACTTTATTTACGGTGATAATCATGGTTAAGAAAAAATCTAATAAGAAGTCTAAGAAAAAAATAAGCAAGAAGATCAATAAATCCCAAAAAAAATCCTCAAAGAAAACAACTAAATCATCCAAGAAAATGAAGAAAAAATCAACTACTCGTAGAACAAAACCTTCTAAAAATCCTTACATTTCTGATGAAAATGCATTTGATTTATTAAAAAAAGCAAGAATATCAACTCCAAATCAAATTTTCTGCAAAAAGGAAAAAGACCTCGAACAAATAGAAAAGAAAATTGGTTATCCGTGCGTCCTAAAGGTTTCAGGAAAGGCAATATCAAGCCGAATGGAAGTCAAAGGAATAAAAAAAGCATCTGATTATAATCATGCTACAAAATTCTTTAAAGATCTCAAAAAAACAAAAGGTGTCGATAAGATAATAATCCAAGAACATGTTGAAGGAGCTGAATTGATAGTAACTAGTTCAGTAAATAAAGACTTTGGATATGTGATTTCTATCGGAATTGGTGGAAATTATGGAAAAATTGCAAATGGTGTATCATTCAGAATAGCACCTATTGAAAAAGATGAAGTAAGAAAAATGCTATCTGAACTAAAAGCATGGGCAGTAATAAAATCTTCTACAAGAGTCAACATTGAAAAATTATCAGAAGAAATAATGAAAATAAGCAGATATGCAATGAAAAATAAAATAAATCAAATTAAAATCGACCCACTTATCTGCAATAAAGATAATTGTTTCGCAGTTGATGCAAAAATTATTTTATAATATAATCAATAAAACAAACACCTAAGAAAAAAATATATTTTGCATGAATTCTCTTTATTTTTTGTAAAAAGTTTTGCAAAACTTTATATACTACTTAGAATAAATTCATTTTATAGAAAAACGCGCACTAAATCAAAATATTTCCAGTGTAACAACAAAAAATTTCAATTTTGGTGAAAAAAATGGTAAAAAGAAAAGTAACTCGAAGAAAAAAGAAAACTGTAAAGAAAAAGAAAAAAACAGTTAAACGAAAAAAGAAAACTGTAAAGAAAAAGAAAAAAACAGTTAAACGAAAAAAGAAAACTGTAAAGAAAAAGAAAAAAACAGTTAAACGAAAACGAAAATAAAACTTTTTAATTTTGGGGTCTGGTTTAAGGCCCTAAATTTTATTTTTTCTAAAAAATACCAATTTAAAAATTATATCAAAAAAACCGACAAATATAGCAATTATCAAGAATAAACAACCCATCAAAACCATTTATGATATTCCAAAAGGCATATAATAAAGCATATAAATCAGCTACTACATATATAGCCTATGTCTTCAATAGATATCTTTTTTGAACCAGAATCAATAGCAATAATCGGAGCTAGTAGAGTTCCTGGAGAAATAGGATATGAAATCCTAAAAAACGTTAAAAGATCATTTAAAGGTCAAATATATCCTATAAATCCAGAAGTGACAGAAATAGAGAATTTAACTACTTATAATTCAATATCTAGTATCGAAAAACCAATAGATTTAGCAATAATTATCACAAATGCAAAAGAAGTTTCTTCCAATTTAACAGAATGCACTAAAAACGATGTTAAAGCAGTAATTATTGTATCTTCAGGATTCTCAGATAAATTATTAACAAAACTAGATGAACAGATAAAAAATATAAGAAAGAGTCATAAAATGAGAATAATGGGACCAAATTCATTGGGTTTGTATTGTAATACACTAGATATGCTTTATTTACCAAAAGAAAGGCTAAAAAGACCTGAAGAAGGTTATATTTCATTTATCACACAATCTGGTGCTATTGGTGCAACACTAATGGATCTAGCAAGTGGAGAAGGAATCGGAATAAACAAATTCATAGCACTTGGTAATAACATAGACGTAAATGAAATAGAAATGCTAGAATATCTTGGAAATGATATGCAAACCCGTTGTATAGCAATGTACATAGAATCTACTCAGCATGGTAAAGAATTAATTGAACATGCAAAAAAGATCATAAAAAACAAGCCAATAATAATTTTAAAAGCAGGTAAGGGTGAACGAGGAGCAATTGCAGCTGAAGCACATAGCCATCATCACGTATCATTATCAAAAATCTATTCTGCTGCTTTCGAACAAGCAGGAATAATAGAAGCCAAGAGTACAGATGAATTATTCAATTACGCAAAATCATTAGCAAATCAACCAATTTTAAAAAATAATAAAATAGGAATTCTAACAAATGCAGGTGGTTTTGGAGTTCTCGCAGTCGATGAAACAGTCAAACTAGGTTTAGAATTACCCGAATTTGCAAAAGAAACAATACGATCATTAAAACTCATACCATCACACATATCAAAAGAGAATCCATTAGACATCGGTGGAGATGCAACCGCAGACAGATATCAACTAGCATTAAATGGTATGTTAAGAGACAAAAGCATTTCTGGAATTGTTTGCATCGCTTTACTACAAACACCAACACTAGAAGAAAGAGTAATCAATGTAATACGAGAATCTAAACTACATGGCAAACCTATAACAGTTTGTATGACTGGTTCCGATTATACTAAAAAATTCGCCACAAGATTAGAGAAATATGGAATTCCAGTATATTCCACACCAGAAAAAGCTGTTGGCGCATTACACGTATTATTAAAATATAATAAAATTCTAAAAAAATTCAAATAAAACCCCATATCATAAAAGAATACAAATCATGATGAAACAAAGTTATTTATATCTAAAAATGCTTATCAATGATTATGATATATATTGCTGGTCATAAAAGCCCTGACACAGATTCTATATGTGCAGCTATTGCATATGCTGAATTAAAAAGCAAGCAAGGAATTGACGCAGTTCCTTGTAGACTAGGAGAAATCAATTCTGAAACATCTTTCGTACTAAAAAGATGGAAAACTGATATTCCTCAATTATTAGATGATGCAACTGGAAAACAGATCATTATCGTCGATCACTCAGAAATAAAACAAGGTCCGAATAATATGAATAAGGCAGAGATTTTAGAAGTAGTCGATCATCACAGAATAGGTGATTTACAAACAAGTCAACCTATATTATTCATCTCAAAACCAGTTGGATGCACATGTACTGTGATTTATGATTTATTCAAAGAACAGGGTGTAGAGCCATCACGCGAAGTTAAAGGATTAATTCTTTCCGCAATTCTATCAGACACATGGTCATTCAAATCATCTACATTCACCAAACATGATAAAAACATTGCAACAGCATTAGCTGACCAACTAGACATAAATAATATAGAAGAATATGGAATGGAACTATTCAAATCAAAAATCGATTTCCATGAAAAGACAGCAGAACAAATAATGAAAAATGATGTAAAGCAATATGATTTTTCAAAAGGCAATGTCTATATCAACGTCTACGAACTCATCGCAGGTGCAGATGAATTACTAAAAAGAAAAGACGAAATTCTAGAAGAAATGAAAAAAATGAGCAAAGAATACAATACAGTAGTATTCGCCATTTTAGATATTCTAAAAGATGAAACCAGCATATTAGCTATTTCTAAATTCGAACAAGAAATAGAAAAAGCATACAAAACAACATTCAAAAACAATCAAATAAAATTAAAGGGATTAATTTCCCGTAAAAGGCAAATAGTTCCTGTTCTTGAAAAGATAATGAATTAAAACACAATCACCTAACCAGTCTCTAAAAATTCAATTACTCATACTCTCAAGTACATCTTCGAGATTACCCATCTGTTTTCCATATTCTGCCCAATCCCCTTTTGCTAAAGCATCCTGCGCTTCATTGTAATAACCTAATGCTTCTTGAGAGGAATTTATAATATCACTAGACTCACTCACACCTAAACCAGCTATACCGTCTTCCGAAACATCAGACATAGAAACTCTTCCACCAAACAAAACCTGCAATGCCTTATCTAAATTTTCTTCCATCACAATTTTATCGCCATGCGAAACTATTACTCTCGTAAGCTCTGGCAAAGCAGCTTCTTGACTTGCTCTCAGATAAATAGGTTCAATATACAAAAGCGAATTCTCTATAGGTAAAATTGTTATATGACCCCGTATAACATTTGAACCGCCCTGTGACCACAACGAAAACAATTGAGAAATTTCTGCATCCTGATCAATTCTCGCCTCTAACTGCATCGGTCCTGTTATAAATTTTTCTTTCGAGAAAGTATACAACATAATTTCCCCATAATTCTCATCAGATCGAGCAGCCATCCAAGCAACTATATTATTTTTGGATTTCGGAGTAAATGCCTGCAAAAGTGCAAACTCTTCTTTTACCTCACCCGGTAAATGAACTATCAAATAATAAGGCTCAAAATCAACTTCATTTGATTGATACATTTCTCTTGGAACATCCCACAAATCCTCCTTATTATAAAAAACCCGAGAATCTTTCATGTGGTATTTAGAAAACACTTCCTGCTGAATTGTAAATATGTCTTCTGGATATCTTACATGCTTCTTCAGACCAGTAGGCATATCATCCACTGAAACAAACAAATCAGGGAATATTTTCATATATGTTTTGATCATCGGTTCATCTTCCATCACATAAAAAGTCGTGTCTCCATTGTAAGCATCTATCACAACCTTGACAGAATTTCTAATATAGTTAAAACCATAATATTCTTCTGAATAAGGATAACGATCACTAATAGTATAACCGTCGATCATCCAAAACAATCTTCCATCATCGAAAACAACATAAGGGTCACTATCATAAGTAATAAACGGCGCAAGCTCATTTACACGACGCATTATATTTCTATTGAGTAATATCTTGCTATCACTTGTTAGAGAACCAGAAAATAATATCTCTGATGATTTTAAACATGCAGCAATTGCAAATCTATTCATAAGAGTTAACGGTATGCCTGCACTTCCTTGATAAACCGTATAAACATTTTTATCACCTAACGGATAGTCTAATTCCTCTGTCAGTGTATTAGTAATTACATAATCATTGGTCAACTCGCCGAAATAGATCTCCGGTCTTTCCAATTCAAAATAATTTGACTGTGAAGGAATATCTTTGATATATAGCAACGGTAATCCATTATCTGTCTCACGCACAGGTGTCATTGTCAATCCATGACCATGGGTGAAAACCAAATGTTCATTTATCCATGATCTTTCTGGTATCAGTTTTGAATTTATTTCACGAGCTGAAACAATAACCTGCTTATATTCTCCATTTATTTCATATCTATCCACATCCGCATCAGCAAAATCATAATAAGTTCGTATCAATTGAATTTGTTTATACGTTTGTAACAACGGTCGCCAATCCCACAACCGAATGTTCTTCATTATTCCAGGATTATTATTAATATCCGCCATTGTTAAGCCGGCTTCAGCAGGAAATGATTGAACATTAATTTTATCCAAACCAAATGCTTTATTCGTAAACTCTATATTTCTCTCGAGAAATTCCTGCTCTTTATTGAACTCATCAGGTGAAACAACAATACCTTGTGCAACTAAAATCAGCATATTTCCTAAAACAGCTATAACAACTATTCCTACCAAAGCCATTATTCCAAACTTGCTCTTGAAAATGAAAAGTATACCTGCTACAAGAAGAGATATTGACAAGGCATAAATAAACGGCAACATGATATTAACATCTGTCCACCCAGCACCTTTTACTGTTCCTAGCTGAGAATAGACTAAATCATACTGTCGAAGGAAAATACCCACCGCTAAAATAATCAGAATCATTCCTACAATCGGTTGAATTTTATTTATTGTCTTTACAAACTCCTTTCTAGAGTTTATTCTGCTCCGCATTACAGTTACTCCGTCAACATTATCCTTAATATTCTCAATAGTAAACAAACTTTTCAGATTAACTCCGACAGAAAGTATTCCTGAAAAGAAAATCGCCCCTAAAACCAGCGCCCAAATAAAATTATAGAAAGGTAATTGGAAAAAATAAAAAGACAAATCCATCCCAAAGATAGGATCGACAGTTCCGAAAGGCGTAGAATTGAAATAACTTAAAACAGTTTCCCAAAACACAGATGATATAATACCAACCACAACCGAGACAATAAGCAGAATAGCATTCAAATGTTTTATCTTATTCTTTCCAAATTTAGTTCCTAACATTGACAGTGCAAAAAATCCAGCTCCTGCCAAAAAGAATAATCCAATCCTCGTAGTTAGAATCGTCGTAAAAATAGATTCAAACCCAAGCTCCTGGAACCACAAGTAATCAACATACATGCAAATCAGAGGAAGTACAATAACAAATAATAAAATAATTAACGGTAACAATCGTCTTGACATATTGCTATTTCCATCTTCAGGGTTTTTAAAGGCTATACCAAAAGTCATACAAATTCATTAATCACTCTATCTTCTCTACCCATCAACTTCTTCATCAAATCCCCAAGCAAATACAACGAACCAGTAACCAAAATCAAATCATTTTCACCTGCCAGCTTTTTAGCTTTATTCAACGCATCTAATGAATCAATTACGATTTCTGCTTCACCAATTTTCTTTTTTACAACTTCAGGATCAACTGCTCTAGCTAAATCAGCTTTTGTCAAAATTAGCTTATCATATGGAATCATTTTAAGAAATTCAATATAATTTTTATTATCACAAGCACCAAAAACAAGAATCAATTTATCATATTCTAACCCTTTCAAATATTCCACAAGAGCTTCTACACCATCTTCATTGTGTGCACCATCTATCAGAACATTTTTTTCCAGCCAATCAATCCTACCAAACCATTTAGTATTGACAATCCCATCACAAATAATATTATCATCCACCCCTAAGAATTTTGCAACAGAAACTGCAATCCCAGCATTCTGTTTTTGAAACTCGCCTTTCAGACCAATTTCTCCTAAGTAATCACCAGTAACTACCAAATTAACTTCTTGTTGTTTACATTTTTCTTTTACAACTTCCAAAATATCCCCACTATTACAAGTAAACACAGGCGCCTGCTTAATTATTCCACATTTAGTTTTAGCAATATCTTTCACGTTATACGCACCTAAAAATTCTTGATGGTCCAGTGCAATTTTAGTAATAATAGAAACAAAAGGTATGCATATATTCGTCGCGTCAAACTCACCGCCACACCCAACCTCAAGAATAACAAAATCTGGTTTCTTTTCAGAAAAATGTAAAAAAGCCAACATCGTAGTATACTCAAAAAAAGTCAAGTCTTTATCTTTCAGCTTAGCAAAAAATTTCAAACAATCATCTTTAGAAATCATTTCACCATTCACGCGAATTCTCTCCCGGAAATCAACCAAATGTGGAGAAGTATACAACCCAACAGAATAACCAGCCTCGCGCAGAATGCTATCCAACATTGTAGCCACACTGCCCTTTCCATTTGTACCTGCTATGTGGATCACCTTTAGATTTTTATGTGGATTACCAAGTTCTTTACTAACCTTTTCAATTCTTTCCAATCCTAGAATACTTCCTAGTTTACCCAATCCATACAAATAATCCAACATCTCATCATATTGCATATTTCAAGTTATAACAAAAAGGATATAAGCTTGCCTACCAAGTTACTATCATGAAAGTTTTGCTAATCTCTGGTTCACCGCGAGACGGAAACAGTGAATCAATTCTAAGAAAAATACAGAATATGATATCAACTGCGGAGCAACTAAATGATAGTATAGAAACTGAACTACTACTGCTTAGAGAAAAAAATATCCAGCGTTATGAAGGTTGTGTAGAATATTGAAACAAAGAATTAAAATGCAAACACACCGACGACACAGCCGAAGTATTAGAAAAATTCGAATCAGCTGATTCAATTATCATAGCAGCACCAACATACTTCTACATGCCACCTGGTTTAATGAAGGATTTTATTGACAAAACTTCTATTCTTTTCAACCGAGGAAACAAATGGCCAGATAAAAAAGCAGCTGTCCTTGCAATCGGAACCTACATGCCAAGTGTAGAAAAAAATGCTAAAAACCTAGAAGATTTCTTCAGCGTGTTTAAAATTCCAATTGTGAAAACACTTTGCGTGAAAACAATAAGTGAAATCCCAGAAAAAGATCATGTTCTAAAAGATAATCCAAAACTCGAAGCTGACTTAAAAGAATTAGTAAAAAAAATCATCCACTAAGAACCAACTTCTTAACCCGTTCTACTTTCGTACTCGGGTGAGTAATTTCTTTAATTATTTCAAGTTTGTACCGATTAAGATGCCATTGCCCACCATGAAATGTTTTTGACTGAACCAATATTCCTTTCTTTTTCAAAAACTTCAAATACTTTTTAACATCACCTCGCAAATGTGAAGGAAAACTTCTCATCATTGTATCTGTTCTGTGGTGTTTATCTCCCCAGATTTGATCATGAAAATATTTTTCAATCATGGATTTAACCAATTTCCAGTTAATTTTCATAAGTATACTATACACCTAAAATATATAAAGGTATAGCATATGTACCACAATGGTAATCTTTATATACCAGCTTTTACATATCTATAGTATGCGATTTTACTTATGATAAGTAATATTAAATGATGATCATTATGAAAAAGTACAGCATCCCTAAATTATTTGGCAACACCCCTAAAGCAAGAATCTTGGACTTCTTTATAGGTTTACGCAGTTTCGACTATACAAAAACTTTTGTAGCCAATGAACTGGGTATAACTAAAGTTACTGTTTTTAAAATTTGGAAAGATCTAGTAAAGAAAAAGATTATAGTAAAAACAAGGACAATAGGACGAGCAGAATATCATAAACTGAATATAGAAAATCCTTTTGTGAAAGCATTGATTGATTTTGACTACGCACTTAGTTGCGCTGCAGCAGATAACGCATGTAAGGTACCGATAAAAATCAAAACAAGAAAATAAAATTATTGCCTAGGACCAAAAATAGCTGTTCCTATACGTATCATATTAGAACCTTCTTCCACTGCTATTTTGTAGCTATCACTCATTCCCATAGAAAGATAATATTTATGCTTAATTGAAACTTTATCATATAATTGCTTCATAGCTTTGTAGTCTTCCCTATTATTCTCCATAGAAGTTATTGTCATTAATCCAACTAAAATACAATTTTTTAATTTTTGTATTTCCACAACTGCCTGTTCAACATCTTCTGCCTTAAACCCAAACTTATTCGAATCATTAGAAATGTTTACTTGAAGCAAAATTAGTATCTGCTTCCCTATTTCACCTGCTTCTTCATCTACTTTCTTAGCCAACTCAATGGAATCAATAGTCTCTATACAATCAAACACCCGAACAGCTTCTTTTACTTTATTGCTTTGTAAATGCCCAAGCATGTGAACATTAACATTCAAAAGATGATAAAAATCAAACCTCTCAGCCCCTTTCTGAACTGTATTCTCCCCAAAAAGCTTCCCACCTGCTCTGTAAACTTCTTTTATTTCAGCATCAGTCCGCCCTTTAGCAGCCACCACAACAGAAACCTGCCTACCAACGTGTCCCCCGATTAGTTCATAATTTTCCAAAATTGTCATAGCTATGTATAGAAGTAAAGAGATAAAAGCATTAAAATTTTTGTAGAAACTCTTCCTCTGGCATTAAAAAGAAATTATCATGTACTTCTCCATCAACAATAAATCTGAATGTTCTTGGATCGCGTTCATGGCCAGGCATACTAAAAAGAGAATATGAATCCTGTCTATATGGAACTAAAGAAAAACTCTCATGACCATTATAATATTTACTATAGGTATAACAAGTATCTAAAATTGCAACAAATCCAAAACCAATAGCATCAAACGGGAATCCAATAATATCACCAAGAGATGGTCCAAGCTTACTAATAGGATTCATCCGTTCATGTGTGTGACCAATCATATGATCTTTTCCATCACTTATTTTCTTTTTTACATATTTTAGAACCTTCATGTCCTTATCTGCATAAGACGCATCATTTTTAATACGACCCAACTTTTTTACCAACTCATTCCGATCTTTCACATCTTCAACAACAACATCAGCAAAATTTCCATCAATTACAGCATTAGTAGTAAATAAATAAATCCCTTCATTTTTATCAGCAACAGCTCTCTTAGTCTCTAAGTATATTTTTCGCATCTGTTTCCCAGTAAAATAAAAATCAACATTATCAACAAATTGAAGTGGATGATGTTCTTTACCAAAAGCAATAGCCTCAGAATATTCAACTTCTAGATCATCTACATTACCTCTAGAAAGATTAGATAAATATGTAGATCTTTTAAGAAAATATTCTCTAAGATTATCTTTATGTTTTTTAGTAGGATTAATAAAATAAGAAGCTTTTCTAATACCGCTTACAAAGCTATCGGTTAGTCTATCTAAACATTTACTACGCATTCCAAATAATAGCACAATAGCAGGTTTATACCTCTCCCAAATGATTTAAGGAAAACCCCAACATAATTTATTTTTCTGTTTGGTACAGCTTTTCCCCTCGTTTTTTGATTAATCTTTTTTGCATTCAAACCAATAAAAAGATTAGTAAAATGGGAATTTAACACACAATTCCTTAACCTGCTCACGAGTTTTCTTCAAAAGTTCCTCATTCTTGTAATTATTCACAATCTTAGCAAACCACTCACCAGTCAACTTCATCTCTTCCTCTTTCATTCCACGAGTAGTCATGATTGGTGTTCCAATACGAACTCCAGAAGGTTTGAACGGAGTTGAAGGATCATATGGAATTGTATTTTTATTTGTACAGAATCCAGCTTTTTCCAAAGCAACAGCCACTTCAGCCCCTAACCCAACCCCTCTATCTGTCAAGTCTATTAATATAAGGTGATTATCTGTTCCATTTGTCACTAATTTAACATCATTGTCCATCAAAACCTTAGCAAACACTTTCGCATTCTTAACAATCTGATGAGCGTAGTCTCTAAACTCAGGTTTCAATGCTTCCCCAAAACAAACAGCTTTAGCTGCATTCACGTGATTGTGTGGACCACCCTGCAATCCAGGAAAAACCGCCTTATCAATTTTCTTAGCATGTTCTTTTTTACACATTATCATTGCACCGCGAGGCCCTCTCAAAGTTTTATGCGTAGTAGTCATCACAGCATCAGTGAAAGGAAATGGCGAAGGATGTGCACATCCAGCTACCAACCCAGCAATGTGAGAAATATCTGCCAGTGTATAAGCACCTACTTCATCAGCTATCTCCTGAAACTTATGGAAATCCCAAATCCTTGGATAAGCTGTTCCACCAGAAATAATTATTTTTGGCTTTTCTTTCAGCGCCAATCTTCTAACCTCATCCATATCAATTAATTGTGTTTCTTTATCTACAACATATGGACAGCTTTTGTAAAATTTAGCAGAAAAATTCACACCATGCCCATGAGTCAAGTGTCCACCCATATCCAATCGCATACCCATAATTTTATCACCTTGATTTAACAAAGCAAAAAACACAGCCATGTTACCCGGACTTCCAGAATAAGACTGAACATTTGCATGTTCTGCACCAAAAAGTTTTTTAGCACGTTCAATTGCCAAAATCTCAGCTTCATCCACAAACTGATTTCCCTGATAATATCGCTTTTTTGGATAACCCTCAGAATACTTATTATTAGCCACACTTCCACACGCCTCTAGCACTGATTTCGATACATAATTCTCAGAAGGAATCATATTGATAACTTCTTTTTGTCTTGTCAACTCACTCATCAACCAAGAAAAAATTTCAGGATCACTTACTTGCAAATTAGGACACATCATATAAAATCTACCTCCAGTAATATTATCCCCACCCAATATCAAAAAGGGACTAAAAATTATCCCTACTCATAACCAAAAAGGACTAAAGATAATGTCATCTATACGATCCGCAAACTTAAATGGCTTTCCATACCAGAAAAGTAACTATCCATATGTGGCAAATACTAAAGAAATCCACCAATCTTTATATGTCTAAGCATGCATATCTTTAATCCTGATAATTAAGGCTAGGTGATATGTATGAATATGAAAAAATTTCGAAAAAATGATTCTTCTAGTTCATCATCTAGTTCTTCAAGTTCATCTAGCTCACGCTAGAGAGCTTTCAATAACCCCTTTCTAAGATATGATTTTTATGAAAGTACTTGTTGCATTCGACCTGGAAGGAACCCTCATTAACGAGGAATTTTTAGTAGAGCTAGCTAGAGCTGTTGATAAGGAAAAGGAAGTATACGCAATAACTCATCAAGGAATAGAAGGAAAAATAGATTTTCTAGACAGCTTAACCAGACGAATAGAAATTCTAAAAGGTATGGATCAGTCCCTAATCGAAAAGCTTTCAGAAAAGTATACAATCGCTCCAGGTGTAAAAGAAATTTTCACTTCTTTACAAGGCAACGGATTTGAAACAGCTATTATCACAGGTGGTTTTAAAATAATGGCTGAAAAAGTTTGCCGCGAACTAAACGTAACACACTTACTATGCAATGAATTTATTTTCAAAGATGGAAAATTAGCTGGACTAAAGCCACATGTGCGCGGAAACAAAGGGATTCTAATAAAAGAATTAATAAAAAAAGTCGGCGCTGACTACACATTAGCACTAAGTGATGGAATAACTGATTTGGATATGTTAGATATTGCTGATTGTGGAATGTTAATTAAGGATCATGCGTTCAAAGGATTTGAAATGGTTTTGAATGGGTTGTCGAGTGGCTTACCAGAAAAAGGAACAAGATTATAATACCAACTTTCGCAGAATATATACATAATATCAACTACATTCAACAATCTCACCAAGTAGGTATAGAAACTACAAAACCCTATCCTTATTCTTCCAATCACCGGTTTCCCAAGAAGTATACGTACACCAACGCGGTCCTTCAGGACAGAACGGTTTAATACCTGCGCATTTTCTTAAAACACAATTAGGACCAAAATACTTAACAAGTTCAGGCTGAACTTTAGCAACTTGTTCAATTTCTTCAACAGCACATTTCCAAATTTCTCTTTGCGAATTTAAACACAACCGCAACTTACACTTGTGCCAAAAGTTCAGCAAACTAGCTGACTCAACCATTCGAATACAAACAGCATTGGGCAAAATATACTGCGCAAACTCAATTGACACACCCAAATCAATTAATTTATTTTTCACTCTCCACACTTTATCCATCCAATCTTTATAGATTTCTAAAGCCTCGGGAGAAATTTCTATCAACTTAGGTATAATATAGTCAGGTTCTCGTGTGTCTGAAAAAATAATTAACGGACGTGAAGCAGGTGTCATTCGATGTCTTTTGTTTTGACAATCTGCTGTGTGACTAATTTTTTTCTTAAAAACAAAATAAGGATGATGCATCGTACGCATTAGCGGTGACATTGTAGAAAGGTTTAATGTTTCTGAAAGGTACTTGTTCTTTTCAGGATTCAACACAAAATCAACTGCTTCCCCATCAGTCAGTTGTTCACGAGTTTTACCCATTATATTTCTAATAGAATCTGCCATTACATGCATACCTTTAGGAGTGTAATCCACTAACTTAGAACTAAACTCACCAAGATCATTATCAAATTCTTTTAGAGAGCGTGAACTTCCCACCCCAAAACTTTTCAAAAACTGATATTCTAATGTTTCTTTTAGAGGAATAGGATCATCAATGTGTTTAAAAAAATCAGGATCGACTTTTTTCACTTCTTCAACCATACCAAGTATAACTTTCCTAGCTTCCCACCCAGTTGGATATTGATTCATCAACCTATACATTCTGTAGAGAGTTATCCCATTTATTGTATGAATCATAGAAGTCAATGCAGAAAGCGGAATAGCATACCTTGCAATTTCAATTGCTTTTTTTTCAAGAGATTTAATTTTCTTATCATCGATATGAATTCCTCTTTCAGTTTCAATCTCAATTATCTTTTTTAGCAAAATAGTAGAAAGTTTATTATAAACACCCCAAGCTTCCTCAACAGTGTCTTCAAAAAGCACACGTGCCTCACCTTCAATTGGAGGAACTAGAGATTTCACCTCATCTAATTTAACATATCGCTGACTAGACTCACTACTATTGTAAAACGGATGAGTATGCAACATAGTCTGTGTTAATTGCCTAGAAACATTTGTCAATCCAAAACTAAACTGTAAGTGCTGGAACACTGTATGATGCCCACCTTTCAAACAACCCCCACCTATCCGATCTTTCTGTACATCAGTTACTTCTTTACTACCCACAACACGAGGAGAATAACAAGTCCGCGCACCAGCCACAGAAAAACTATAAGGGTCTTCAAAACACCGCAATAGCTTCACTTCAGGCTCAAAGCTCAGAATAGACATCCATATTGTATGGACCCAAAATTATTTAAGCACTTTCCCAGTCTCAATATACCACAAATAGAAGTCAAGCTCCCCCATAGGCAAATTGACCTCCCTAGCCACTTTATACAAAACCTTCTCAATTTCCAAATATTTCTTAACCGTCAATGTCTTTGGCCGTTTAATCAATCCTTCTTTCTCTAAAAGATTAATTATATGAAAATCAAGAATAGCGTGTTCTGGTTTACCAACATTACGTAAATAGTGGCTAGCAACCTTCATACCAAAACCCTTTACATTTTTAACAAGCCACTCTCGTGCATCCCCTTGCTTAATGATAACATCCAAATTTTTAACATGTTTCCTAGCTTCTACAATATATTTCGCACGAACTTCAGGAAACCTATGACCCAACCGCTTTAATTCAGCTGTCAATTCATCTTCTGTCAATGTATGAAAATCCTCACCAATTTCTTCTTGAATTTTAGCTGCACCTGCAGCAGAATAATTAAAAGCCAACAAGCAAAAACACATCTCAGAAAACAAATCTTCAACCTCTGTGAATCCTCGCATCCTCCGTTTGATAACATTACTAACCTTACTCTTCTTCAAACTCTCAACCTTAGAAGCAATCGTTCGCATACAGTAATACCCACTTCAGAATACTTAAATTAAAAATCTAAACATTACCAACTAAAAATCGCATCAAAGTAGCAACAGTTTTACCCACGCCACAACCCATGCACATTACAATATGCACGAACCTGAATAACATCTACAACATTAAAGAAAACTTCAGGTTTCTGTCCAGGACTTAACCACTGTCTATAAATTTTATCACCAGCAACAACCTCAACCCATTCAATAAAATGAGTATCTTCCATTGGGTGTTCAACTGTCCCAACTTTCACTTTAACACCATCAGCTGTCTTTTCCAGAACAGGAACATGCTTCTCTTTTCCTTGATCTTCAGTTTTCTCAACCATTAACTCCATAACCTTCCCACAACAAACTAATTCCCCTCCCCCAACAGTCAAAATTTCAACAATATTTCCACAAACATCACACTTATACACTTGTCTAACTTTTGATACGTTAACCATATTAATCACTCATTTTTAGTTTCATGTACAATATTTTTTCAATCTAACAAATTGTACAGACAACTCAACAAACCAATTATTTAGATTGTTGGGTCTCGTCATTAAACGCTCTTGCCAACAACTCCCTATCTAACTCTAGCAATGCGCTCTTATCATCACCAATCATTTTCAATTTTTCCAACAACTCACTTGCATTTGCTTCTTCTTCAACTTGTTCATCAACAAACCACTTTAACATATTCTGAGTAGCAAAATCTTTTTCTTCAATTGCAACTTCCATGAGTTTATTTATCAAACCAGTAACAATCTGCTCATGATTATATGTATCTTGAAAAGCTGCAAAAACTGTCAACCATGCTATTTGTGGCTGCTGTATAGGAAGCAAATCAACCTTCCCGCCCCGACTATGAATAAAATCAAAAAGTTTTAACGCGTGACTTAATTCCTCTTGCCACTGAACACGAAACCAGTTTGCCACGCCTTTAAGGTTCTTAGCTTCCATTGAAGAACTCATAGACAAATAAAGATATGCAGAATATATTTCTGCCTGTACCTGTTTATTCAATTCAGTAAACATTCTTTCTGTCAACATATGTAATCATCTCCTTATCAGTAAAAACAATACAACATTATTCTAACTTACTCACGGGTGGAACGCAAACTTCAACCATGGGTAGGTCGTCAGTAACATTCACACTGCTTCTGAAAATAACTTGTTGGATGACCACAGCTCGAACATTCTTTTGGTGCCTCAGTTCCTTCATGAACATAACCACACTTTCTACAAACCCACTTCACAGTTTCCTGCTTCTTGAAAACCGTTTCACCTTCTAGATTTGCCAAAAGCTTAACATATCGTTCTTCATGATGTTTTTCAGCAACTGCTATCGCTCGTAAACGCAAAGCAATTTCTTTTTCTCCTTCCTGATCAGCTAAATCAGCAAACCCAGGATACATTTCAGTATGCTCAAAATGTTCCCCAGCAATCGCAGCTTTCAAATTCTCTACAGTAGTTCCTAACACAGTAGGACAACCAGCTTCCACTTTTATCTCAGCTTGATCACCTTTCAGTTTTTGTATCAAACGGAAAAGCCATTTTGCATGCTCGCGTTCTTGCTCAGCTGTTTCTAAGAAAACACTAGAAACTTGTTGCATCCCCTCCTTCTCAGCAACTTTCGCATAAACAGTATATCTATTTCGCGCCTGGCTCTCACCAATAAACGCTTTAACTAAATTTTCAACAGTACTCATTATAAACCACCTCAAGATTACTTTATTATAGGTCTAATCCTTTTATAGTTTTGCACCAAGTGAAGAAAAAGAAAAAAATGCCTGTTTAAGCAGGCAATGCTGGTGGAGTCATACTATCCTCTGATCCTGTATCAGAACTTCCATCTCCACTACTATCTGCACCAGATCCTGTACCATCCACACCATCTGTACCATTATCTGTGGTCTGTGTAACACAACCTGATACTAAAACAACCAAAACTAGCAAAACAGCTAGTACTATTTTTGCATTCATCATAAACACCTTAAGGCATTCCTGGAACTGATGGAGGAGTATCACCTGATGATGGACCCAAACCTAGATGACAGTCACCTTTTGTTTTAAACACCATTCCTAATCCAACATCACTCTCACCAAATGTTTCATCAGCCATTTCCTCATAAGTTCCGCCTACCCATTCACCAGTCCATTTGTAAGCACTTTCAAACTCACATGTTCCTTTCATTTCACTCAAACTTCTACCAGCGAATGCAGGAGCTATTGTAACCATACTCCATCCCTCGAATAAATTTCTCTGAGATAAATAATCTACATCATTGTAATCCTCAGCCTCCCAACCAAAGTCAATGTAATATGTAGTATCTCTTACTGAATATATCCAAAATGCGATATCTTCAAACGCATATCTTAAAAAATCTTCATCATATTTTGATGTGAGCATTTGTTGTTCTTGTTCAGTAAGTGGTGTTGATACAGAAGTATCATAATATTTTCCAAATGGAGCTAAGTATGCATAAGAAGCCAAAACATCTCCATATGTTAATTGATCAAAACCAGTCTGGTCTTTATTTGTATATGAACTACCACCATGAATCAAATTCCATCCTTTATGGATAGGAACTCCATATATTCCAGCCTGCCCAACACAATCAATTTCACACCATCGTTCCTCATCTAAAACAAGGACAATATCAACTATCGGCCCTTCATGATTTGGAAAATCTACATTCAAATCAAATTCACCATTAAAGGGAACATCACCCTTAACAAAATATAATCTAACACGATTATCAGCATTCCCACTACTTGATACAGATTTCAAATCTTCCCTATCCATATCTCTATCTACAACAAATGTATAATCATTTCCAAAAACATTCACTAATACTTCTTCACCAACAGTAGAAGAAACTTCTTCTCTTTCACAAACACCATTACCACAATTTATTGTAAGTGCTGAAAAAACCAGAGTCGAAAATAAAAAAATAGTTAAAATTGAACTTAGAATACCAAATTTGAAATCATTCTTCATTATTACAAATTAAAACAAATCATATATAAAGAAACAATAGTTATCTATGCCCTCTAAACGCATCAGAACATCTAGATTTCCCAACAAGAACAGGTTTCATATCTTCAATCTCTTCAGCAAGAGGAAACATAAACTGTTCAATGCGCTCAAAATCAGGATTAACAGGTTCGGAATTATCACTTCCACCATTCGAACAACTTCCTCCATTCGACACACTCACACCATTAGGCACGCATCTTCCATTAACCCGAAATGGTTTTTCAGCAGCTTTTTTAATCCCAGTAGGAACTCCCACATACTTCCCACCATCAGAAGTAATATAAACATATAATTCTCGACCGTCATATCCAACATCAATATTACCTTTAAAATCAGGATATCTCTCAAGTACCAATTTAGAAAAGTAATAAAACAGGCCAGTCTTTCCTGTCCCTTTAATATACACCGGTATTTCGTGCCCCAACAAAAATTCTTTCAACTCTTCCATCTAATTATATTTTATATGCGGGCATAAAAGCATTTCGAATAAAAACACGCCAATTGCCGTATTTTTTCACACATTCACCTGAAAAAAACAAGATATTTATACTTCCATTACAATTTCATTTTATGAAGAAGTCAATTATATTTTTCTTACTACTGTTCTCTATTACAGTCTCAGCTGTGCAGATAACAGAAATAATGTATGACTATCCTGGTAGTGATGACGGGCATGAATGGATAGAAATATATTCAGAAGAATGCATCGAATTAGAAAATTGGATATTTTTCGAACAAGAAACAAATCATAGATTATACCATTACGCTGGTCAATCAACTGTATGCAAAGACTATGCTGTAATAGTTGAATCGCCCGAACAGTTCCTAAAAGACTATCCAAACTTTTCAGGTAACATATACGATTCATATTTCATCCTAAAAAATTCTGACGGAGTTTTAGCAATGAAAAACCCATCAAAAGAAATAGTCGAAGAAACCAAATACATAAACGCATATGCAAAAGGTGACGGATTCACATTAGAAACCACACCAGATGGATGGATATCATCAATAGTAGAAGGTGGCACACCTGGACAGAAAAACAGTGTCGATGAAACAAACATTCCTGAAAAAGTAATTGATCAAGACATCCCAGAATCAGATACTAAAAATGATCCAATCAACTCAGAAACCCCACCACAACCAGAATTAATAACAGAAACCAGTGATTATGATCCCATAACAAACAACAACACTGAACAAGACGCCATCGCTTCAGATACTGACACTAACCAAGAGACCCAACCTGCAACAGGCTTCGTAACTCTAGAATCACCTGGAATAACAATAGATATTGACCCAATTGAAATTGTAAAATCACTATTACAAGAAGTTTGGGAATTAATTAAAAACTCAATTAGCAATCTATTCTCAACAACACCAGAAACACCAACGAGTAACTCAACAGGCAATTCTACTCAGTGATATTCACTGCTTCCAACAACATAACCAAACAGGTATAGAAAATCAATATAAAGTCTCAGTTCTATAGTATTAATTCCCTGACCAGATTTAGGTGTATCTATATAACGGCGTTATATATTATTCACTCTGAATCAATCAATTATAGGAAGGTATAGAAAATGTCATTCGACTTACTAAACAAAAAAGTACGCGAACTAGCCAAGGGAAGGTTTAAAATAGCCACAGAGATCCAAAAAAAAGCAATTCCTATTATCCAATCAGGAAAAAACACATTAGTAATAGCTGGTACTGGCCAAGGAAAAACCGAATCTGTAATGCTTCCTTTACTAAGCAAATTATCCAGTGAACAACACAAACCATTTGCTCTTCTATATCTAACTCCATTGAAAGCTCTTAATAGAAATTTACTTGATCGTCTAGTCTGGTGGTCACATAAACTTGATCTAGAAATAGGTGTCCGCCACGGAGATACCACCCCAGCTCAAAGAAAAGTACAGGTAGAATATCCTCCTCACATTCTCATTTCAACTCCCGAACAGATACAATCCATGCTAACTGGAAAGCGACTTCGAAAGCTTCTAGCAAACATAAAATATATTGTAATAGATGAAGTACATGAATTAGCAGATTCAAAACGCGGTGTACAATTAACTTTAGGACTCGCCAGATTAAAACAACTTTGCGGTTCACCACAAATAATTGCACTATCTGCAACAATAGGAAGTCCAAAAGAAGTAGCTAACTTTTTTGATTGTGAAAAAATAATAGATGTTGCTTCTGAAAAGAAATTCAACATAAAAGTAAAATCTCCATTCCCAACTCGCGAAGACAGCCTACTAGCTGAAAAAATATTTATTGGGGATTCAATGGCTGCTCGCTTACGTGTAATGCACGACTTAATAAAAAATCACACATCAACTCTAACATTTACTAACACTCGGGCAGAATCAGAAATACTTTCTTCTCGTTTCAGGAAGTTGGACCCACAACTTAAACAAGAGATCCACCATTCTTCATTATCAAAACTTGTAAGAGAAAAAACAGAAAAAGAATTCAAGTCAGCAGATTTGAAATCAATAATTTGTACTTCAAGTTTACAATTGGGAATAGATATAGGATCAATTGACTTAGTTTTACAATATCAATCTCCACGAGAAGTAACACAGGCCATTCAACGCTTTGGACGTTCAGGACATTCCATTCACAAAACATCCAAAGCAATAATAATTTCTTCTGAAGGAGATGATCTTTTTGAATCAGCTGTTATTGCTAGAAAAGTACTAGCTGGAGAACTTGAACCATTATACTTTCACTACAAAAGCTTAGACGTCCTGTGTCACCAAATAATTGGAATTGCAAACGACGAATATAAAATAAACTTGAAAAAAATGTTTTCTATAATAAAATCTGCTTATCCGTACAAAAATCTAACATGGAAAGAATTTCTAAGCGTGCTTGACATAATGAATAAAATACGAATGATTTGGGTAAAGGACAATAAAGACAACGACGTTACCGACATTAATTCTATATTACTCACGAGCGCAGCAAGCCATACAATGTCCAGAGGAAAGAAAGCTATAACTTATTATTATGAAAACCTATCAACAATTCCGGACAATAAAAACTATTTAATTATAGATTCAACATCTCATCGCTCAATCGGAAGTCTAGATGAAAATTTTGTAGCTGAACACTCAGATAAGGGTTCTACTTTCATTGTTAAAGGAATGTCTTGGAAAGTTGTTTCAGTAGAAGGTGATAAAGTTTTTGTCGAACCTTCTTCAAATATAGAATCTGCTGTTCCTGTTTGGAAAGGAGAAATGATTCCTGTTCCTTTCGAAATAGCACAAGAAGTTGGAAGATTAAGAAATAATATTTATTCCTCACAGAATTCCCAAGAAGGTATAGAAAAATTAAAAGAAAAATACCCAATAGACGCAAACACACTCAAAAAAATGAAAAAGATTTTAGAAAGACAGGGAAAACAAAAATTTGCAAATGATAAACAAATAGTTATAGAAAGATATGCGGATTATGTAATTGTAAATGCATGTTTTGGATTAAGAGTAAATGAAACACTTGCAAATTATATTGCAGCAATAATTTCAGCTGCAACAGGTGCAGTTGTTCTTTGTAAAAACGACCCATACAGAATGATATTTCAAAAAACAAACTTTGAAGAAATAAAAAGTGTTTTAGAAGAAGCAAGTCCAAATGATTTAGAAATAGTTTTAGAAAATGCATTACGACGCTCTTCAATCTACAAATCAAGATTTATGAAAGTCGCCAAACGTTTCGGGGTAATTAGACGAGGTGCAATGTTTAGAAGAATTGATCCACGCCGTTTGATTAGAGTTTATCACGACACACCAGTAGAAGAAGAAACAATGAAAGAAATATTTACAGAAAAGCTCGACTTAGAAAAATCAAAAGAAATTTTATCTAAAATACAGTCAGGTAAAATAAAAATAATTAAATCTGATATTTCACCTATTGGTGAATATGGACTACGATATGAATTAAAAGATATCTCCCGTCCAGACAGACCAGAAAAAGAAATACTTCGTGTATTCAAAAGGAGATTGATAAGCACTAAACAAAGATTAGTTTGTGTAAACTGTGGAAAATGGGATCAAAGTTATTTCGTACGAGACTTACCAAAAATACCCCGCTGTCCAAAGTGTAACTCTCGCCTACTGGGAATAGTACACCCACATGCCACTGAATCAAAAACAATAATCCAAAAACACATAGATGGTAAATATCTTTCTCCAGATCAATATAAAAAACTCGCGACAATAAAATCATCAGCAGATGTTTTAATTGTTTACGGAAGAACAGGTGCAATGGTTTTAGCTGGCCGTGGCGTCGGACCAGTCGCAGCAAAGCGAATTCTACGAAAATATCATGATTCAGAAAGCCAACTATTCAAACAAATCCTAGAAGAAGAGAGAAACTGGCTAGCTAATAAGAAATATTGGACATAGTTTTTTGGTGCAGCTTTTTTGCTGTCGTTTTTTGCTAAAGCTTTTTGATCCAACTGAACCCATAAAAAGGTTTAACCAATAAAAAGGTGCTAGCGAATAAGAAATACTGGACATAGGTTTTTTCGTGATGTATAACTACCTATAAACGTGAAAATAAAATATCTGGATCATTTTCTGGAACTTCACATGAAACTCCATGACCAAGAACATCAGGCATCGCCATTGAATTATTATGTTGAGAAACTTTATCAGCAGATTGATACTCTTCCATCTCACGCTCCATCTGAATAATGTCTTGTGCTGACCACCCACTGATATTTGTTTCTTTTTCTGATTTCATTCTATCAAGACCAGCATTTGTTTTCCAATTCAAAACAGCACTTCTTGCCATTTCATCTGTATTCAAATATCCGCCAGGAACACAAAAATAATTATAAATTACCCACTGATCATCAAGCTTTGCTGATTTACCAACCTCACCAAAAAACAATAAAGTATATTCTCCGTTTTTATTTTTCCACCCACCTCTAGCTAAATTAAAAATAGGGTTCTTACTTCGTACAAACATATCAATTCCTTTATATCTTCCTATTCCATTACGTCCTTCTCTAGCTGTTCTTTTATCATGATCACCATGTCTAGAATAAACATTAACATATTCAACCGGTGTTTCACGTAAAACATCAAGAAATTCACCAATATGGTCATATCCAATAAACTTAAGCCTTCCCTCCAACAACCTAACAACATTTCCAGTTAAAAGAACTACATCCCCATCATCAAGAACTCGTTCTTTCCTATCAATAGTAAGTCCTCTCCCCTCATTATCGGTCCTAACAGGAGTGTCTGAACTAAGACCAGCATAAAGCTTTTTCTGACAAGCATACCAATTTTTTTGAGGTTCATCGACATGTCTAGGTTGGAATGATGGCATATCAGCTAAACCAGAACCACTACCATATCCTGCACTAGACATTTCTTCTTTCATAACTACTAGATAGTAAACTACTATATTTAACTGTTCAGAAAATTGGTGTTTTCCTTAATATTACTTTTTGGTTGAGCTTTTTTGCTTTCAATCCTACAAAAAGGTCAATAGATATAAAGATAACTATCCATATTTCAGCTATGGAAAAAAACATAAAAGTAAAAATCGTCTGCAAGACAACAGCACCTGAGCTAGAGACAATCCTATCTGACAACAACATCGAAATATCAGATTCTCCAGACATCATCATAGCTTACGGAGGCGACGGCACAGCTCTACATGCTATTAATATAAGCAATAAAGCAGACAAAACCATACCAGTTCTGGCTATTCGAACTCCTGAATCATTAGGATTCATATCAGATATAGACCTAGAACAGTTCAAATCAGCTATTCCGTCATTAGCTAACTATAAAACAAAAAACATAACAACACTAGAAGTATCAATAAACAACAAAACTCAACTTGCTGTCAATGACATAAATCTCTCAGGCACAATTCCTCGCTCAATTAAATTTAATATTTATCATAACTCAACAATGTTACTAAAAAAAGTAATTGGTGACGGTGTAATAATTGCCACTCCACTGGGATCAACAGCTTACAATCTATCAGCTGGCGGACCAATTTTAATGACAAACAACATTTGCTTAACCCTAAACAATCCACACTCGCACAAAAAACACAGCTATGTTTTGCCTATCAGTGACACAATAATTCTAGAAGCATTAACCACAGCAGAAATAGTTTGCGACGGTCGAGCACAAGACAAGATAGATCTCCAACCAGGAGACAAAGTAACAATATCCGTTTCTAAAACATTTACAAAACTAGTAAAAATCCCAGGCTTTGAAGAACCAGAAAACAAAAAGCGCGCACGTTTGATAAATCGATGTAATTTGTAAAACCTTTTTATTTGTAAAATAGATTAAAAAAAGCTTTAGCAAAAAAATAATTTATATTAAATCATTCCCAACCAATCGCTGCCAAATCCTCATCCATGTCTGCGAAATCAGAATCCGCTAATTCCCCATCAAGATCTTCAAGATTTCCGATCTGAGAATCAATTTCTGCTTCTTCACCAGTAGAATCCTCAACATTTGGATTAATAGCATCAGGAGCTTGACTAATACAACCACTAAACATAACTGTTAAAACAATAACAACAACAGCTAAAGATAATATCATGCGCGAATCGCCTATAGATAATATATTATTCTTCATTTTCTTCACTCTCCTCAACTATTTCAATAACTTCATAAATTTGATCTTCCAATCCTTCCTCTGGATTTTCCAATTCAATCCCATAATCCCTAATATCAGAAAGCACATCTCCTAAAATTCTAGTACCCTCTTTCAAATGATCCTTAGCCTCTAGAAGATCAAGCCTTGCATCATAACTATTCTCTCGCAAATAGTCACCTTCTAAATTTTCAACACTTCGCAACTTACCATTTGCTTCTTCAATTTTCAATCTAGCAAACTCGATTTCCTGAGAAAACATTTCCACATCATCATCCAATCCAATTTCAGAAACATCTATTCCAGCTTCTTGAAGTTCTGCTAAAGCACCATCTATTCTCCTTTCCAAATACAGTGCTCTATCAACTATACTATCTGCTCGGTTTGAATACAAAATCATTCCATAATAATATCCTCTAGCCCGAGAACCAGTCCATACATCTCTTAAATTATTAGCAATCTCACGAAGCCTGTCCTGGTTTTCAACATCCCCTAACAATTCCCGCAGTTCCATCAACTCATCTATATCATCATCAATAGCAAGAACCATATCCTGAACATCATCATCTTCTAGTTCAGGTGCAGTAGCAATTCTTTCTCGTATTCTGGTCAAATAATTTATCTTCATCTCAACTGAATTGAAAACATACTCATCCCCCTTAATCAAAATCCTACTTCTCAAACTTTCACAAACACTAGAATCACTATCACAATTTTCTAGCCGAGTCTTCAAATCCAAAAACTGCGCTTTGTTATCAACAAAAGAATTCCTTGCCCTACGAAAATCAGTATTAGCTGAATTTATTCTACTCCTAGCCTCACTCACCCGTTCATCAGAGATTTCTCTTTTTTGAAAAGTAGGTATATCAACTGATACAAGTTCACGACCATCCAACCATCCATAAGCTTCTCCGTGGTTCATTCCCAATAGCCTTTTCTGTGTAGCTCTTCCTAAAGTAAAGAACTTAGCTGCATCATCATCACTCAATCCAGAAATAAACTCCTTTACCATTCCCTCATCCTCTGCTCTCCTAACCATTAGTCTATCAACCCGCTTAAGTTTCCACTCATCAACAACATCTGTTATTTCTTTATCAACATATTGTCTATCCTTTATCACATCTGTCCCAACCCTGAAAAGAATCTCACATTTATCCACTGCATCATCCACGCCCTTACTCTCTAAATAATCAACACAATCAACTTCTTCTCTTTGAAGTGATTCGCATTTAGTAGCTGTGTTACGCACATCTGTATTCTTATTCAAATAATCCACACAAACCTTCAATCGCGGATTAATTCTAGTTTCTGCCACTCCTAACGGAGCAAGCGAAGCAATCATAACAACTATTATCAAAAAAGACATCAATTTTCTCATAATTTTATCACCTTTATACAACTACAATCTATTTTATTGCTTATAAAACTAATCCCAGCCATTTTCACAATAACAATCCTACCAGAGCCACATAAAAGAGATATATAAAAATCAGTGGATATTAACTTCTTCTATGAACCCAATCGAAGTTAGAAACCTAACAAAAGTATTTGGCACCAAAGCCAATCCAGAAAAAGCTATTGACATGGTCAACCTCACTGTTAAGAAGGGAGAAATCCATGGACTACTCGGACCAAATGGCGCAGGCAAAACCACACTAATCAATATACTATCTGGAATTCTCACACCAACATCAGGCACAGCCAAAGTCTTAGGAAAAGATATCATAAGAGATTCATTTGAAATTAGAAAAAGGATCGGCGTATGCTACGGCGGTGCTAGGTTCAACGGAAGCTTAACTGCAAAACAAATTTTAAAATTCTATGCATATGCACAGGGTATGTCTGGTCAAGAAACAGAAAAGCGAATAGAAGAACTTTGCGAATTAATAGGATTCAAATCATTCATGAACAAATGGTTTATGAATTGTTCCCGTGGTATGCAACAAAAAATATCTATTGCAAAATCATTAATCAATGACCCAGAATTAATTTTCATGGATGAACCAACTGTCGGCATGGACATAGAAGTTGCTTCAATGACAAGAGCAATATTAAAAGATCTAGCTTCCCAAGGAAAAACAATTCTACTAACAACACATTACCTAAATGAAATAGAAGAACTATGTGAAAACATTTCAATGATAAGCCAAGGGAAAATAGTTGTAAAAGGAAAAATAAACGATGTAAAGAAAAAATTAAAATTCTCAGATAATATTTCGTTTGTAATAAAAAGGCACAAACCATTAGATTTCTTACAAAAAATAAAAGGAATAAAGAGCTGGGAATATGATGAAGGTAAGGTCATTGTCCACACAAACTCCCCAGAAACAGTAACTGTTCCGCTGATAAAACAACTAAACCGCCGAAAAATAAAATTTGTCGATTTAGAAATAAAACCAGCCAGCCTCGAACAAGTCATAATGAAAGTTATGAAAAATAATACAATCCCAACAAATCACACAATGGTAAAAAAAAGAGGTAATAAAAATGCTTAGAGAAATTTACGCGCACTTTTACAAGCAGATAGTTGTCCGCATGAGTGAAACTGGTGAACTAGCTGGAACATTTGTCTGGCCATTGATAGGAATACTTTCACTTGGTCTATTTGGAAAATATCTAATAGTTGAAGGGGCATCTGAAGCTGCAATCCCAATGATATTGATAGGAGTAATTTCATGGAACTTCTTAGGAATAGCTACACGGGCAATCTCCTTCGGAATACTATACGACCTGTGGAACAACTGCATGAAACATTTTTTCAACACAGCAATCAAACTAAGATACTATGTTATAGGAGCATCAATATTTGCTTTACTGTCGGGATTAATTGCATTTTTCATAGTACTTGGTGCAATATCATTAATTTTCGGGAACAGTTTTATCATAATAAACAGCTACATATTATTTGGGTTTTTCGTAGTAATGCTCCATGGAATAGCACAGGGTATGATGGTAACATCTCTATTCGTCAGCAAAGGTTACAACTGGCAAGGACTTTCATGGATCCTACCAGGAATAATGATGATAATATGTGGAGTATATTATCCTATATCATACCTTCCAGAATCACTACAAACAATTTCTTATTTATTCCCATCCACTTACGCAATACAGGGAATGCGAGATGTTGTAATGGGTTCTTTATCAGTAGGGCAAACAAATCTACTAATAGGATTCTTAGTTTCTATAGCACACTTGATTTTCTTTAGTTGGACAATGAAAAAAGCAATTCAGAATGGAAAAAAAACTGGCATGATTGCTAATTATTAAGGTTTTTCTTAAAAAATTGAAAGCATTTAAAGTATTACACTCGTCTATTGTAAATGTCAAAAGATTTTAGTGAACCTAAGAGAAGGGCCCAACAAGAAATAAATATATATGACGAATTTGATCCATTGGATGTAGCCAAACAAACGTCTGTCTACTCAAATGATGGAAAACTAAAAGTAGGGTTTGATTATAGAACTCAAAAAATGGAACAGATGTTTGGTCCTACTGGACTAGTAACATATCCAAATTCTATAATAAACGGACTATCAACTTTAGGACACACCGCAGTATACACTGGAAATAAAACAATTGAAATAATTGAATTCTCAACAGAATGGGAACAACAGTATACAGATGAATTAAAAAGAAGGGAACAAGCTAGAATAGCAGCCATTCGAACAAGAAGAAAACAATAACTAAACTTTCGTCGTCACCACAGGCGTCTCACCAACAATTATAGTGTGTTCTGTTTGTGCAACTGGTGCATCATCCCTCAAAATCTTATAAGCATGCAACCCACCGCGTTTAACCAAATCACTTAAAGCAATCTGAGTTTTTAGATTACCCAATTCTTTTTGAACCCACCGCTTTGCAAATGGCAAACCCTTCCATTTATTTTTAGCTAGATTCAAAACACTCCTAGAAGTTTCCCCCCTAACAGGAACATCTCGCACCCATTTGAAAATCACAGCAGGATCAACATCTCTGACCATTCCTCTACCTGTGGTACAGAACGGCTCACAGGCAACAACTTGTCCTTCTGACAATACCAACCCACGTAATGGACTATTTTCAGAAACAGGAACATTAGGTATAGAAGGAACAGCATGAACATTCCATTGTTCAAGTCCGTGCCCTGTTAAATTCCGCACAGGATTAAAACCAAATTCTTTTGCAACCCCTTTGATCGCCTCTGAAATTTCTATTATTCTTCGCTTATGTGTAAAAAGCGGAATCGCAACTTTCAGCATTTTTTCAGAACATTCAATTAACTCATCTTTACCACTTGGTTTAACAGTAACTGCAGTATCCCCAATATACCCATCAATGTGAACCCCAACATCTATCTTTACATGATCATTTTCTCCCACTTCTAAAGGATCTCCTAAAGTTGGAGTATAATGCGCAGCTATATTATTCAAAGAAATATTAACTGGAAACGCTGGATCCCCACCAAGTTTGAAAATTTCAGCTTCAACACGATCAGCAATCTCTTCCACTTTCATCCCAGCAACAACTAAACTCGCCCCCAGTTCGCGAGCTTTCCCTGCAATCTGCCCAGCTTTCAGATACTTTTCAAGAATATTATTGTCCATAAGAGAACCTAGAATTCCAAGTATAAATTACTACTGTATTTCACTTTTTAATCACAAATGCCCCGCCTAGTAGAACAGCACCAACTAACAACCACATATAAGAAAAGCCAGCAGCTTTAACACCAACAGCAAACACACTAAATCCAGTAGTTTCAGCTTCAAAAATAAAATTCCCATTTGATTCAATAATAAATTCAGTAGACAATTCTTCCCATTTTCCACCATCATAATGTAAAAGAACAACACTATTCACATCAACTTCCTCAACAGGAATTTCAAATGTAATAACAGCAGACTCTATATCAACATCTGCTTCAATTTCTAAATACTGATAAATATCATAACCAGCTTCCACATCATCAACAGTACCAACAGCCATCGCAGTTGCTATTGATTCAGGAACAACTTCATAAGTAACTACTGTAATCTCAACATCATCTGCATCTTCATTGGAAACAATATCAATTGTTTTCACCGCGGTATTGTATTTAGAAACATCAAATTTAGTTTTCTCACCCTTTGTTACCAATTTAATATTTTTCTTCTCTTGTTTTTTCTCCTCATGTGAACCAGGCTCATCACTCTCATCATTATCATTTCGATCAACACATCCTTTATCAGCCATATCTATTTTCCCATCACCATCATTATCAATACCGTCCATACACTGTGTATACCCACCTGAACATGTTCCACAATCAATTGCACATCCACCACAACTTTCACCAGCATCACAAAAACCATCTCCACAAAATGGATTTGTAGCACGACAAACTTCATGTACACAATTCCCAGAAGAACATTCTACTCCAGAAGAACATGTAGTACCGTCTGCTGTATCAGACGACAATGCATTAGTAATTTCATAACTATGACCTGCTTCTGATGTAAATACAATTGAGGAACTTGCCATTTTAATTCTTGATCCGGTAGTCAAATCAACAGCAACAACAGCATTCGTCCAACCAGAACCAGTCTGAACATCACTTGCTCCAACAGTCACTTCTTTATCAACCTGTAAATAATTTCTAACAATAGTTTTATTATACCAAGGCTGAATTGAATATCCATACTTCTGTATTTGATGTAATTCATATGATGTTAAATATTGTGTTGTTGGATGTTCTTCAACCATCCATTCTAAAAACTCATCAAGCATTGCTAAATGTTGATCTCTCCAATCAGTTCCAAATATTTCAGAAACATAATTCAAACGATGTGTTAAATCAACATGCTGTCCGCTTCCACTAACAAACGCTATATCAACCTGGTCTTTAGCAGCCTGAACAGCATCTTCGTGTCCAGCATAACCAGCAGCTTGATAATACCAATCTGAAACAACATCAGCAACATCCAAAACAGAAATACTATGATTCTGATTCACGTCACCAATACTTACAGCTATTCGAGAACTACTTGTTGAATTATAATAACCAATAGTGTTTCGAATTCCAATAAACCCATTATCCTTCAAAACTTCTAATGTTGTAAGATCTGCTCTATAATTTGGAGCAGCTGAATGTGTCTTAGGAACAAACCCAAACATATTTTCAAAATGTTGCATCCCTTCTACAATAGATTGATTTTGTTTCGCATAACTAAATTGATCAACCATTCCGCCCTGCCTATTATATTCTGATTTTAATTGATAACTAGAATTTGTTCTAATAACTTTATTTTCAAATCCCTGAATAGCATCAGTGTCACCTTCCTGTAAAGCAGTCAACCACTCATCAGTATTGGTATGTGTTTGTCCATGATAAGTCGGCATCCAAAAACCAGACTGATACCCTTCCATATGTTTAGCAAGCAAACCATCTCTTCCATCAACATTCTCTGTCAAATAATCAGGCACCCCATCAGAAATATCATCACAAATATATTCAGTATAACCGTTTGCATAAATTGCATCAAAATCAGGCATACATGTAATAATGCCTGGGCTAATTACAACATCATATTTTTCTAAAACCACAAACAATGCATCTAAATCATTTTCAGTTTCAACTGTATCATTTTTCCATCTATCCATTGTAAAACCTAAAGAAGATAAATTTTGCCATGTTTCCATATTACGTGTTTCCCAAAAAGCATAACTTAACCAATCATCAGACTCTAAAACAAAAAATTTATAAGAACCTATCAACGGATCCCCACGAATCGTCAAGTTCACATTCGATGTTAAAGTGGAATTTGTATCATCTATCGTAAACTCATCATGAGAAAACGAAATTGTATAATTATCCGAAGATTCCTCTAAAGTAAAAATATCGACACTACCATCTGAATTACTAACACCTGTATAAACACTATCCCCAGAAACATCAACAACATCCAACACTGCCCCAGAAATAGGATCATTATATTCATTAACTAAATACAATTCAACATTATACTCTGCACCAAAAACAGTACTTGTCATTAAAATTAAGCCCATCAGCACAAACAAACACATGTTCTTCATGTATAAAATCTACTGATTAAACATATTTAAATTATCTATCACCCCATCAGAACACAAAAACCAACAATCCAGCCAATTCCCACAACACAATATACATATTATATAGATCCAAACAACGTCAATCGACTAATTTTGCCCAAGTTTTTTCGTAAACGTTTTTTCACCAACGAAATCAATAAAAAAGTTTAACGTACAATAATTTTCTTCCACAGCATTACTTCATACAATATCCAACCCAACGCAATAGTTAGCGCACCGAAAATAAGCATATCGTATGGGAACTGTGTAAGCATGTATAAATTAGCTAGCACAGCAATTCCAGCCAACACAGGGAATTTTCCTATATTCACAGGAACCTTAAACTCACGTGTAAAGTTTGGTAATTTAAACCGCAAGAAAATCAATGCCAAATTAACCATTAAGAAAGTCGTAAACGCAAACAAATCAGTCGCCTGAGCAATCAATTCAATCGGCCAGAAAATAGCAAACATTGTAAGTGCTCCAATTGCAACAATTGCATTAACAGGTGTTCCTCTGGATTTATCTATATTTCCAAACCAACGTGGCATAGATCCATTCCGAGCCATACCACAAATCATTCTAGATTCAACTATTAAGAAAATCAAAACAGTATTTCCAGTCGCAAACAAAGCTATTATTGAAAGTAAAAATGCACTACCAGGCATAGCAGCATCAGCCACATCAGCCAACGGAGCAGAACTCGCACCTAACATCTCCCAATCTAAAATAGAAACAGCTGAAATAGAAACCAAAATATAAATTACAGTTGTAATAACAACTGAAAGAATGAGTGCTTTAGGAATTGTTCTAATAGGATTTTTCATTTCCTCAGCAACATTCACAATATCCTCAAAACCAATATAGGCGAAAAATACTAACAACGACGCAGCCATAACCCCTCCAACCCCATTAGGCATCTCCATTATGTCCACTGATCCCAAATACGGAACAGCTAAAAAAACAATCAACAAAAGTCCAAGCAATTCAATCCCAGTAAAAATAATATTCATATTTGCAGATTGGCGAATTCCCCAGAAGTTAAAAAAACTCATAAAAATTATTAATCCACCAGCAGCCCATATCTGCGGAATTCCCGTAAGTGCCTCAAAATATCCACCAAAACCCAGCGATACAACACCGCACCCAATCATCGCAGTAATGATAATTATCCAACCAAGTAGAAAACCAATACGTCTACTATCAAAAGCTTTCAAAGCATAAACATACTCAGCAGCCTCTTTTGGAAAAAGTGTCCCCAATTCAGCATAACTTAAACCAGTTAACCCAGCAATAAGCGCACCAATGAAAAAAGCCATCCAAAGAGCAGGTCCAGCCATACCAGCAGCTTTTCCAAGAAGTGCATAAATCCCAGCTCCAAGAATTATCCCAACCCCATACGCCGTAGCTTCTAACAACCCTAACTCTTTTTTAAGTTTTCCTTTAACCATTTCAGCACCTTTTATCTAATGTACTCCTATCGATACTTATATATAGCCTTTTTTATTAATAGTTAATATAGCTTTACCCAATAGAACCAAAAAATATACGTGATTTTCATGCCTAGAAAAAGATCAATAATCGCAGCAGCCCCTATGGCAGACATTCTTAGGATGGCCGGTGCAGAACGAGTATCAGATGATGCAGCTAAAGCCATGGCAGAAGTCATGATGGATAAAGCAAGTGAACTATCCCGCGATGCTGTTCGTCTTGCAAAACACGCAGGCAGAAAAACTGTCAAGCGAGTAGACATCGATCTAGCAAGAAAAAACATATAAATTTTTGCTAAAGCTTTTTTCTCAAATAGAGCCAATAAAAAGGTTTAACCAATATATCTCGAACTTGACTCAACACTCTGAGCAATTGATTTACTTTTCAGCTTCTTACCACCCTTACTTTTGCCTTTACTATTACCGCGCTTAGGTAAACCAATCTTCCCAAACTTTTTCTCATAATTTTTTACATTGCCCTGCAAAGTCTGCAAAAAGATTTTAGCCATAACAGGATCCATCATAATCGCATTATGTCTAACAAAAAGAGTACGTTGCATACCACCACCAACATTATCAAATCTCGGTGTGGTCTGTGAAAAATCCATTACAAACTTATTTGGACCATGGCTTATAGTTACATTATCTGTAAAAAACGAATGTCCGCCGTGATCAACATGCATATTAACTTTTTTCTTTTCCATTTTAAATCTACCTCCATTTTACCAAATTTAAAATCCAGTGAACGTTAGTTCACGGGATGTAAATCATCTCCTTTGAAAATTACTTTTAACAATAGTTTTTTGATTAAACTTTTACTTGCAAAAACTTTGTTTTTGCTAGTCCACGAAAAGCTTTGCTTTTCATGGTTGCTTTCGACCCCATAAAAAGTTTATCCGATGTAACGTGACCCAACATCTTCCTCAACCTTAGCTTTTTTCATCTCAGTAACAATTTTCTTATATTTCGTAAACATATCCTTACTGATTGATGGTTTGATTGTTTTGAAAGCTGCCTTAAAGTTTTTCATAACAACTTCTTTAGCATCCATATCAGCTCGCAAAGCATCCAATCCAGCTTCCTTAACTAGCGCTTCCAAGTCAGCTCCACTGTAACCTTCTGTTTTTTTCACAAGTTCATCAATATCAACTTTCTTTATCGGTACTCCAACAGTATGTATTTTCAAAATATCATTTCTAGTTGCATAATCCGGAGCAGGCACATAAATTAATTTATCAAATCTCCCTGGCCGAAGCAGCGCAGGATCAACAATATCTGGTCTATTAGTTGCAGCAACAACCACAACACCATCCAAACTTTCAACACCAGACATCTCTGTTAACAATTGTGAAACAACTTGCTCAGTCACACGACTACCACCGTGCATTCCTCTTCGTGGTGCCATTGAATCAATTTCATCAAAGAAAATAATTGCAGGTGCAACTTGTCTCGCCTTCCTAAATATATCTCTCAGTCTTTTCTCACTTTCACCAACCCATTTAGAAAGCATCTCAGGTCCTTTAATTGAAATGAAATTTGTTCCGGTCTCATTTGCTAACGCCTTAACAATATGAGTCTTACCACAACCAGGTGGACCATACATTAAAATTCCTTTTGGCGGACTAATTCCAAGTCGCTTGAATGAATCTGCATGACTCAATGGCCATTCAACAGCTTCTTTCAGAGCACCCTTAACATCATCCAAACCACCAACCTCATCCCACTTAACCCGAGGCACCTCAACTAAAACTTCACGCATTGCAGAAGGCTGTACCATTCTCAAACCATATTCAAAATCCTTTGTAGTAACTTTCAACTTTTCCAAAATTTCTGTTGGAATATTATCTGTTTCTTTTAAAGCAGTTATGTCTGGCAACACCCTACGTAAAGAAGACATTGCAGCTTCTTTTGCCAATGCAGATAAATCAGCACCAACAAACCCATAAGTTTTTTCAGACAATGTGTCCAAATCAATTCCTTGCAATGGCATATTACGAGTGTGTATTTGTAAAATCTCCTTCCTACCAAACTTATCAGGAACACCAATTTCAATTTCCCTGTCAAATCTACCAGGTCTTCTAAGTGCCGGATCTAATGCATTAGGTCTATTAGTTGCAGCAATAACAACTACTTTTCCTCGTTGCGACAACCCATCCATTGAAGAAAGCAACTGTGAAACCATTCTACGTTCAACTTCTCCATGCACTTCTTCACGCTTAGGTGCAATAGCATCAATCTCATCAAAGAAAATAATTGATGGTGCGTTTTTCTCAGCTTCCTCAAAAATCTTTCTTAAATTCTGTTCCGATCCTCCATACCACTTAGAAACAATCTCAGGTCCAGCTACAGAAATAAAATGCGCACCTGATTCATTTGCTACAGCTTTCGCAAGCAACGTCTTACCAGTTCCAGGTGGACCATGTAACAAAATACCTTTAGGTGGATCCACTCCAAGTCTATCAAAAACTTCAGGATGACGAAGCGGTACTTCAATCATCTCTCGAATATTAGGAACAACATGTTTCAAACCACCTATATCCTCATATGTAACAGAAGGTATTATCATCTCATCTACATTTTTAGCTTCTGCTAAAACTTCTAACTCAGTCATCTCAGTTATCTGAACAATTTCTCCTGGATTTGTTCCCACTACAACTAATCTAGTCTCCCCTCCCATAGGAATGAAAACTTCTCTCATGCTAACTCCAAAGAAATCTTCAAATGGATCATCTTCACCACTACCTTTTTTGAAAACAGGATTTGCAATTATAACATCTCCTTTAACCATTGGACGAAGCATTAAATTTTGTTTCAATAAATTAGGAGAAATATGTAAAATCAATCCCTGTTGTGCAGGTGCAAGCTTTAATTTCTTGGCTTCTTTTACCTGTGCCTTCTTAACAGAAATACTTTCCCCAATAGATGAACCAGTATTTCTCCGCACCAATCCGTCTATTCGAATAATTTCTCTACCAACATCTGCTGGATAAGAACGTACAATAATAACAGCTGTCTTTCTCTTTCCTTCTAATTCAACAACATCCCCTTCTCTCACCCCAAGTTTTTTCATAGAACCAGAATCTATTCTAGCAATTCCTCTTCCAAAATCTTCTTTACCTGTTAACTCGCCAACTCTTAATCTAAAACCATTATCTGACATCATAATTACCTCCTATTCAACTTCAACTGTTCTTTTTTTAGTACTTCTCAACTTCGGCAAAACAACTATCAAGCTCCCCTCAACAAATTTCGCCCTAACTTCATCTTCTTTAATTTCAACAGGGAGTCTAACCACCCGCCTAACAGTCGAAGATGAAGAAGTCTGACTATAAAAATTTTCCTTACTTTCAACCCGTTTATTGCCTTTCTCAATTACAATTTCAACACTAGTTGGAGTAACATTTAATTTTACATCTTCCTTTGAAATTCCAGATAACCGAGCCTGCAAAACTAGCTCCTTACCAGTATCTCTCATATTAATCGGGATCCCTGCATTAATTTTCGGCACACCAACTCTCACATTAAATCTAATTGGTTTACGAACTGGTTGAGAAAAACCGCGCATAAAACTTTTTCCAAACATTTTACTAACCATATTCAACATAGTTTTCATCTGTTTATCCATTTCACCTAAATCATCATTACTAGCAGTACCACTAAACGGACTAACAACGAATCCACGTCTTTTAACTTTATTTGATTTTGCTTCTTCACCCTCAAACCAAAGTTTTCTTTCTTTTTTAGTTTTTTTCTTTTCAGTTGTCATTTTATTCACCTCATTCTATTCTCACTGATCGACATCCAGGACAAAGTTTTTTAAGCTGCTTCTCACCCAACAACACAATAAACTGATTAACCCCAACTTTATCTTGCCACCCCTCAAAAAACTTTTCAACTTTCCTTGCATTCTCACGCGAAACAATAAACACAGAGTCATCCACCTTCATGTGTGAAATAATATCCAATAGTCCCTTCCTCCTATATATGTATTCTGCCCCTGCTTTCCGTACAACCTGTTTCCTACCATGCAACTCAGCAAAAAACCTATTCCGCTCTGAAGGTGAAACAAAAGCCTTAGTGTTAGTATGATAACTAAACAATACTGCTTTTCCCTGAGTTTTAATTGTTATTTTCATAATATTACCACACACTAATTTTACCAAGTGGCTATACATAATATTTACTGACAAAGTCAGGTATAGGTATCAAGTATGTCACATGTAAACCGGGGGTTTAGTTAGCATGTATTGCCATGCTAACTTTAGTATACTATACACCCCTAAAGTATATAAAGCTATCCCGAAAGAAGGCGTTGCACAAAAAGTCCAGAAGAATTAACTAAAGAGTTAATTAATATTTCATCAACCTGTTATAATCCTTATGATCAGTACAAGAAAGAATTATCATCTCTATCTTTACTTCCATATTATCTAAAGTATACAATATTCTCCAACCTTTAACAAGATCATACTTCCAAAGATTTTTTATTTGCCATATTCGAAATAACTTTCGTGGTATTTGTTTCTTAGAAATATGTTTTCCGCATAAAGGATCGTTTTTTAATTTATCCAATGCCTTATTTATTGAATTGAACAATTTCAACTCAAAAGAATTTTTACTATTTTTAGATATCTTTCCCAATTTATTATACATATTACTAACTTCTCTTGAAAGCTTTATCTCAACTTTTGATAACACCTACCTCACCCTCACTGAATTTCTTAATAGTTCTTTAAATTTAGGATTGTTATTTTTTTCTATCCATGATATACCTGACAATGTTACTAGAATTTTATTTGATGATTGTAAATAGCACAAAATAATTGTAAGGGTTGAAAACATTATTTTTCTTGGCAATTTTCTTAACAATTCTTTTCTAGTCTTCACAAAACCCAACTCTTCGAGAGTTTCTTCTACCATCAACACTGTACGCAATGTAGGAGCATGTCCAAACTTCAACATCATTTCCGGCATATTATCCACCTGTAATCTATTATATAGATATATATCCAAAGTATATAAAGTTATATACTATATTGGGATTACACAAAAACCCAAATTAACAAATATAAGCTTTAGCTCGCTAGATTAGCCATGGTCCTACTGTCAATCATGGGTTTCATAGAAACAATAATAGCCATCCACCTATTTTGGCCTTTCATACCCCAAGAGTGGCTACTGTACATTGCAGTATACTATTTCATCAAAGCAGCTTCCTCATTTCTAGGAAGTTTTCTAATGGGCTTTCTCTGGGAATTCATGGGTCTAGTTGATTTGCTAGTAGCACTAACAATCATAATGGCTGTTCCTATCCCATTCCTACCAATCGCATTATTGATCAAGGGAGTATTTTCATTCTTCTCTGGATTGGGCAGTATGGGATAGAAATAAATTAACAGCAACCCTTCATGTGCTTCTCATAGAATTTTTTAGCAGAATTAGGATACCTCTGTGTATTATCACAACTTTCTCCTTTCTGAAATAAGCCATGTTTCTCTATCAAATGTATAGAGAGACTATTCAACCTTAATTTATCAGGATATTGATCTCCATATTTGGTTCTAGCATCTCCAATATCAGCATCCCCCACATTCTTAACTTTCCCACAATTAGGAAATGGACAATTTAAGTCCTGATCTCTGGCAAACGTAGCCATCTCATAAGGCCATTTAGCAATTTCATCTTTAAAACGATAACTAGAAGTAACAACATTATTCAAAATAAATACCATTCTATCTACAACATCCTGTCTAGAAACTCCTTGTTTCTCCAATTCAATCATTTCCTCAGCATCTTTCTCAATAAAAGTATGAACAACCTCCATCGGAAGTCTTACCCACAATTCATAGCCATCAGTATGAATTATCTTCTTCTCACCATCACCAATAGCATTCTTAAACCATTGTGTCATATCAATTCCGTATTCATCACAAACTCCTACAGCAAAAGAATTAACTTCATCTCCCTCTTTACAAACAATATAAGCCTCATAAGGTACTGATTTGGCCCCAGGAACATTTGCACAAGAAAGCAAACTCGCTAATGGTAATTCATCATATTGACTCATAGTTAAATTATTTACCGTCCAGGCAACCGCACCACAAATTTCCGTATCATTCTTATCAAGACCTAAGGTATCGCAAACATGTCTTCCTAAATAAATATCACGACCGCGCTGAACAGAATCATTTGAAGACCGATCATCATCTGGTTCGTAACCTCCAGTAAACCGATATATATCTTCCACATATTTTCCAAGCTCAAATGGATCAGCATCAGAATCTTTTGCATAGAACGTCTTTAACTTCTGCCCAATCAGCCCCAATCTAAGTTTATCTACCTTCTCCTGAGAAACTCCTAAATTTCGATCAAATGGGTCATATCTAACATTATCTTCCATAACAAGGTTTAGGATCTCACACGTATATCCACAATCCAAACAGTTTAAGTAAAATACCAAACTTTATAAACAGGTTTAGCCTAACAATTATTGAGCGGATCATATGATTACACAAATAGGTAAAAAATCTACCAGAGGAGCAATTTTAGAAATATTAACAGAGAATTTCCCATTAACAGCTAAAAAAATATATAACAAAATAAAAGCAAGTGGTTCTTCAGTTACTTATCATGCAGTTTATGATAGAATTTCTGAATTAGTTAAAGAGAAAGTACTAAAAAAAGTCGAACTACAATATATGATAAACCCAAAATGGGTAAAAGAAACAAACAAAAAACTAGACAAAATAAAAATAAATTATCTCACAGCAGTTGATGAACATCTAAAAGATATAGGAAATATTTCAAAGGCTATGGTTCTAACATTCAAAACATATCGACAGCTTATCAAGTATGAAAAAAACTACAAATTCAAAGCACTTGCAAAGTTAGATGATGATGAAAAATTAACAATGTGTTGGATAACTAATCATATAGTTGCATTATTAGTTGATCCAATACACTACGGGAATATCCACAAAGAAGTATCACACAAAAAATATCAAAGCTACCTTGTAAGTATAGGAAACACACCACTAGACAAATCAATAGCAAAATTCGTAAGTTCGTATCCAGAAATAGTTAAAATAAAAACTGGAGTAAAAAACGTCGCTAAAGTAAATGTTGGTGTCTACAATAACACAATTCTATTCTTCGTCCAACCACATGAAATAGAAAAAGAATTAGAAAAATTCTTCAAAACCACAAAAAGTTTTGAAAAAATGAATGTAAAAAAATTAAACAAAATATTAGACAAACCAACAAATTGTCATATTATAATTATAAACGACAAAGACATTGCAGAATATTATAGAAAATACATAAAAGGTTTCTTCTAAACAGTAGCAACGTCTTTAATTTTTAATTTATTAATAGCAGTTCCAATCGCAGCAACAGCATTAACATAAGAATATGAATCATTCTCACGTATCATAAAGAATCTCTGAGGACCTTCAAGTTTTTCACATGCCCTCTTATAATCTTCAGTATCACCATTCTCAACACTCTTTTGCTTCAAAGAGAGTATAGGATTTACATCTGTATCAGCCTGAACAATCCCATCACCAACATTTTCCAAACTCATATTTTCCATTATTTCTTCATACGCTTTCTTCAATCCAGAATCCATTTCTACACCATCAACTTCACGCAAAATTGTTTCATTCTCATACCCCAAGTCTTTATGAAATCTTCGTAATGCAGTTGGAACCGCACTATACAAAACAGAATAATCGTGATCATGTTCTGTTATAAGACTCATTCCCCACAAAAAATCAATCACGCCACCATAATATTCAGGTGCACCAGCTACGATTTTCAAATATAAAATTTTCTTTTTCTCTCCATTTATTTTCATTTCCTTTTCCTGGCATTGCACAAGAGAAGCAACTTTATCAGCAGAATTGGTAACTATTAAATTTCTTATGTTGGGATCAGCTGATCCATAAAATGAAGTAATAACATCCTGCATTGTATTGTTTTCATTTTCTTCATATGTACGTCCTATGGCATCAAAAAATCCGTTCCAATTAGTACCGGTCATTTTATCATCATATAATGTTATTTTCATATCTTCCCCATTTCTAGAAAATGCAACTCCTTCCCGTAATTTCTTATCAGCAACTTCATACAAATTTCCCCGCAAATCTCCTAAAAGTGAACTAAATGCATAATTACCAGAATCATTCACTCTATCTGAAGGTTGCATAGCTTTTGCTGTCATATCTATCTCAATTTAATTCATTTTTCAAGCATTTAACCTTTCAAAAACTTGGTGTTTACCTTAAAGTACTTGTAAAGTGTATATACCTACCTAGAACCAGTTAATCAGTATGACTAACGCTAATGGTAAAATGGGAATTGGTCAAGTTCAAGCTGTTTTCAAACAAAAGATGGAAAGAATTTTACAATGCAATGCTTGCCAAACCAATTTATTCCATTTAGTAAAAGTTGGTAAGAAACAAATGATAGAGTGTTCTGGGTGTGGAGTTAAGAAAGAGCTTAATGCTTAATTTCTTCTTATGTGAATCCGCTCAAGTTTCACATCAGCACCACCCTCCCCCCAGCATTCTTTCGCCAATCATAATAGAAATATTCTAGGGTTTTTTCCGACTATTAGAACATGGGTACCAAAAACTATTTCTTCTTTTTATTTCCGCGTTTCTTGATCTTCTTAACAGCATCCTTTACAGAAAGTTTTTTCTTAACTACTTTTTTAGTTTTAATATTCTTCTTAGTTACAGATTTTTTAGTACCTTTCTTATCTTTAGAAACTTTACCTTTCTTTCCCTTCTTCTTTCCCCAATCAGCTTTAGTTTTACAATTTATCTCAATACACATGTTAAAAGGACGCTTACCAAATCTCTGCACACGAATAGTAGTCATTCCACATTCTTTACAAGGCTTTTTCAAATTAGTAATCCTCGCTCCATGTGGAACAGGATAACCTCTCTGACAAGAAGGATTCCATACTTTCTCTTTCCATTTACATTTACACTTACCTTTTTTACCACCGCAAATAGGACATTTACACTTACATGCTTTTTTCGTAAATTTACAAATCTTACATTTATTATACGAACTACATCCAATAAAACTCTTTTTTGTAAACGGATTAAACAATAATTTCAACTGTCCCTTACAATCAGGACACTCACCCATTAAGCTCCGTTCTTCTTGTGTCTTAATAATTGCAGCACTCAAAGTTGAACCAATATATTTTTCCCCTTTATTTACTTCCTTAATGATTCCTTCCAGTGCCTTTTTAGCTTTCTTCAAAATAGGCGCACCAGTCTTTCCTTTCTCAATAATATCCTGCATGGATTTATCCATTTCTTTTGTCAGCTTCTCATCCACTAATGCAGGCACATATTTTTTCAAAGTTTTAGCAATACACATTCCCAAATCAGAAACATGAATGCTTTTTTCATAAATATAATCTCTGTTATACAAAGTTTGCATAATTGAAGAACGTGTAGCTCTAGTTCCAAGTCCACGCTTTTCCATTTCCTTAATCATAGAAGCTTGTGAATATCGTGGTGGTGGTTGAGTTTGCTTATCCAATTTCTCAACTCCTAACGACTTTAACTTATCACCTTTCTTTATCTCAGGGAAAATAATTTCATCTGCTTTCATAAACGGTCCATAATATTCTGTCCAACCTTTTTCTATTGTCCTTCGTCCAATTGCTTTGAAAGTATGTTTACCAACTTTCAAAATCAGTGTCACTCGCTCACGCTTAGATGGTTTACCAAACACAGAAAGATATCTACGCGTGATCAAATCATACATTTTTCCTAATGGACCAGACAACGCGCGTTTAGGTGGTTCAACAGTTGGATGAACTGCTTCGTGAGCGGGATCATTTCGTTTACCTTCATTTGGAACTGCTCCAGGATTATCAACTTTCAATTTCTTCACTAGGTTAATATACTTTTTCAATGTAGCAACCGCTGCCAAAATCTTAGGATTATTAATTTGCTTAGGAAGTTTCTCAGAACTTGTTCTCGGATATGAAGTATAAGCAGAAGTATAAAGTTTCTGTGCGTATCCCATAGTTTGTTGCGGTGAATATCCAAACAACTTGTAAGCTTCTGTCTGCAAACTTGTTATGTTAAACGGCACAGGTGGTTTCTGCATATATTCTGTTTTTTTCACCGATTCAACAATAACTGGTTTACCTTTACATTCTTTTTCAATCTTCAACGCCTTTTTCTTATCCCACAACTTTCCCTCTTTCAAAGGAGCAATAACTTTCATTCCCATTATGTCCAAATTAACTTGAACTTCCCAGAAAGACTTAGGCTTGAATTTAGAAATTTCCCCTTCTTTCTCAGCCAACATAGTTAGTACAGGTCCCTGAACACGTCCAGCAGACAAGATCGCAAAACGCTTTCCATATGTTTTAATCGCATGCATCAATGCACGAGAAGTAGAAATACCATACATGAAATCCAATCTGTGTCTAGTTTCTCCAGCTTCAATATTTTTCCAATCTAAATTCTTAGCCATTGTTTTATAGGATTCAACCAAATCAGGTTTAGCTAAAGTCGAAAACTTCATCCTCTTTCCATCTTTCACATTTGCTAAAAAGCGCATAACATTATATGCAATCACAGATCCCTCATTATCATAATCAGCTGCACTGATCACTGAATCTATTTTATTGTTCTTGACAACAAATTCAATTGTACGATAATATTTCTCAGAAAACGCAGAAATTTTTCTAATCTCAAAAGAAGGCTTCCACTCAGTATTGAAAACAGGATAACCCTTGTCAGTTGTAATCATATTGTACAAATGACCAACAGCAGCTACCACAATATGTTTTTTGTTACCTCTCCAGAAAATATAATAGGGAACCCCCCACTCACTTACCTCTTTCTTCAAACCTTTCTCAGACAATGCTTTCGCAATATGCATAGATGCATCAGGTTTCTCGGCAACTATTAGAATGATTCCTTTGGCCATGTCCCATATAATATAGGATATGTATATAAAGCTTTTGATAACTGTTGTTGATTTGAATATAATTATAAAACCAGAAACCACACCACCGTAAATTATAAACTACTAATACTAAAATTATTACATGGAAAAACCAAACCTAATCTACCCAAAAGAATTGTTAAAAAGATATTCAGACGGTCAAAAAGATTTTTCAAATTATCATGTAATACCACAAGATTCATCAATAATTGAAATAAGCCAAAGATCATCTTTCAAGAGAAAAGATTTACGAGGATTAATTCTAAAAAATGGAAAGGCCATGACATTTAGTTTTGAAAATGCAAATTTAGAAAATGCAATTTTCGACGGAACAGAACTTTCTGACTCATCCTTTGAAGGAGCTATTTTGAAAAACGTCTCTTTCAATGGATGCAAACTAAAAAACACAGACTTTACTAATGCACGATTTGAGAACACCGACTTCTCAAACTCAGACATATCACTTGCAAAATTTGAAGGAACTAAATTAGAAAATGCAAAATTTGAAAATTGTGTAGAGGAAAAAGTAGAAGGAGAACGCATGTCCTCAGGACAAATAATTGCAGAATATACACAAGGTCGACGAGACTTCACAGGAATAGTTTGCCCAGATGCACAACTAGGTGGAATGAATCTAAAAGGAATAATTTTAAAACGTGCTTACTTACATTACGCAACTTTCTCTTCCAGCGACCTAACTGACGCAGACCTAAGTAACGCTATACTAACAAGCGTAGCATTTGTAAACACAACCCTACGAAACACCAACATGTCTAACAGCAATTGCTACTGGTCAACTTTCAAAAAAGCAATTTTCGAAAACACAAACCTAAGAAAAGCAAATCTATTATGGACAGATTTGAGTGGAACCAACATGGGCGGCGCACACATTGAAGGAGCAAAAATCGGTTGTTGTCTAATGGAAAATACAGACCTAGGAATGAATTTAGTAAATATTTCTGCAGAATCAATGTCAACAATTAAACACAGCGAACAAGGTGGTCGTGGAGCACGTGTAGTTTCACCAAAAGTAAACGCAGTTTATGGCGCATCTTCTGCAAGCTACTCATCACAATCAACATACGCAGCTAGTGGTGCATACTCCAGTAGCGGAGGAACTTATTCTGGAAGAAGCAACAACTGGGAAGAACTCGCCGATCCAACACTAAAGTTCATACAAGGAGCGCAAGCAATGAAGAAAGACGGTAAGTACGCTAGCAAAGGGGAGTATAAATAAAAAAACTTTACTTTTCTCCGAAAATAGAAATAAACTGACCCTGACTAATTAATTTTGCTATTTCATTTGGTAAAAATATTTTACCATTCATAGAAACATAAATTCCAGACTTTAAATGAAAAATCTCTGAAATACTAAAACCTAAATTGAACATAGCATCAGAATTAAAAAACCCAATAGGAACCATAGAACCTGTAAATAGTATAATCTTATTATGTTTCTTTAAACGAGCAGCCAAATAACGAGCTGTATCAGGCATACAATATGTTCCATGACACACAATAAAATATTTTTCCTTTGATTTCTTTATTGTCTTAACCACGTTATTCATATCATTTTCTGTTAAGTTCCTACTATCCTTCATACACACCTGAGTGAATTTTGTTTTTATATGAAGCTTCATATCACTAACAATCCTTGGGAGAACTGATTTTTTATATGGTTCAACAGTATCTTTAGTACCATTGTAATATGAATCAATAGTCCCACCTGTAAGAATAAAGTGAATTGTCCCGTCTTTCTCATTTCCTTTACTTTTCATACTATGTTTATTGGGAAAATAGTTTATAAACCTACTTCAATTCTTCCTTCTCAATAACCTTAAACCCAGTCCATTTCCAAAGCACTTCAGGAATTTTAATGCTACCGTCTTTCTGTTGATATTGTTCCAGTATAGCTAACATCGC